>Ga0182034_10000118_pt1 | contig 32186 bp, 30 predicted proteins | sample flu12Cox44000172_FD_125972 | JGI IMG/M metagenome (GOLD analysis project Ga0182034, IMG submission 125972) | Lab enrichment of tropical soil microbial communities from Luquillo Experimental Forest, Puerto Rico - flux4day.12C.oxic.44.000.172 | ecosystem: Environmental > Terrestrial > Soil >... | reverse complement strand
CCCTGCATATCAGCGAAGCGGAAGTGCGCCAAGTGCTCGACATGCCGCGGGCGCTTCGCGCCGTCGAGGAGACTTCGCGCAAACAAGCTACAGAAGAAGTCGTTGTGCACCCGCGAAGACGCTTCGAATTGTCCCACGGCGGCTTTTTTCACTACATGGCTGCGGCCGACTACTCCGCTGGATTTGTGGCCATGAAGCAATACACCTTCGTGCGCGGCAAGCTGCGGTTTCTCGTTCCGCTCTATGAAATGGCTACGGGCGATCTGCTCGCGGTCATCGAAGCCGATTACCTGGGGCAGTTACGCACCGGAGCGGCCTCCGGCGTAGCCACCAAATACCTGGCGCGCGAGAATTCGCGCGTTGCTGCCATCATTGGAACAGGCGGCCAGGCGCGCACGCAGCTCGAAGCCGTTGCCGCGGTTCGAAAGCTCGAGTCTGCGCGTGTTTATGGCCGCAATGCCGCCAAACGCGAGAAGTTCTGCGGGGAAATGTCCTCGCAGGTGGGAATCCCCGTGAACCCGTGCTCTTCTGCCGGCGACGCCGTGCGTGGCGCTGACATCGTTTGCACCGCGACGACCTCCTCGCAACCTGTTGTCTTCGGCACCGACTTGGCCCCGGCCGTGCACATCAACGCCATTGGCGCGAACCATGCACATAAGCGTGAATTGGATGACGAGGCTGTCGCCAGCGCCGACGTTATCGTCGTCGATTCGGCCGAGCAATCGCGCCAGGAAGCGGGCGACCTGATCATCGCGTTCAAAGGAGACGAAATCTGCTGGACCGGCGTCCGGAAGCTATCTGATGTGGTCGCCGGCAAGATCAGCGGGCGCACGAGCGACTCCGAGATCACCCTGTTCAAGTCCAACGGCATTGCTTCATGGGATCTGGCTGTTGCCATGAAAGTGTACGCTGCCGTCCGCGAGAGAAAACTCGGCAGAGAACTGCCGTTTTGGGGCGGCTCCGGGAGTTAGCCGGTTCCGAACAGCCGGGCTGCCTATTTAGAAAAGCGCGCACTCGGGTTCAAACGAGAACAAAAAGGTCAAAAGGCATAGTAAGCTGTCCTCATGCGGACGCTCCCAGACCATCTTCGCAAAGGCATGAAGCTTGTCGTCGTGGGGTGCAATCCCAGCGAGTCTTCTGTCCGTGTCGGTCACTACTATGCGGGGCGCGGCAACGAATTCTGGCCCATCCTGTACGAGAGTGGTGTCGTACCCGAACCCTTTGATTACCACGACGACCGGCGGGTGATTGAATTTGGCATTGGCCTCACCGACTTGGTGAAGCGGCCCACCAAAGGCGTCGAGGAGTTGAAGCGCGAAGATTTTGCGGAGGGACGCATCGTTCTCTCGCAAAAGCTCGAGGAGTTTACTCCCCACGTCGTTGCTTTTAACGGTAAGCTCACCTACGAGCAATTCGCGCAGCGGCGCTGCAAGTACGGGGTACAGAAAGAATTGCTTTACGGCGCGCGTGTTTACGTTCTGCCCTCCACGAGCGGGGCGAACAACAAGTTCAAGAGCGAAAAACTGCTGCACTTTCGAAAACTCGCCAAGCTGGTGGAGCGAGTTGAAAAAGCCAGGGACACTCAAGCACACTAAACGGGGCACTTTATGAGCAATTCTCCGCAACCGGCACCGGCTCCTTCCGTGCTCTTGGAAGCCAGACACGACGGCGTCGCCACTCTGGTGATGAACCGTCCCGACCGCCTGAACGCTCTCGACACCAAACTTGTCACCACGCTGAACGATGCTCTCGGTCGCCTCGCAAAAGATGGATCCGTTCGCGTTGTTGTGCTCACCGGGGCCGGTCGCGCGTTTTGCGCCGGAGGCGATCTTGCCTTGATTGGACAAGTCCGCACGACCGGCGCGACGCGTGATCTGGAATTGCTCCTGGCCTCCGGGACGCAAGCCGTGCTAACCATGCGTTCCATGCCGCAGCCGGTCATCGCCGCCGTCAACGGCGCTGCCGCCGGTGCGGGAATGAACCTCGCTCTTGCGGCGGATATTCGAATCGCCGCCGAGGAAGCCATGTTCGGGCAGAATTTCGCCAAGGTCGGCTTGTTTCCGGACTTCGGCGGAACGTACTTTTTGCCGCAGCTGGTCGGCCCGGCAAAGTCCGCCGAGCTTTTTTATACCGGCGACATGATCGACGCAAAAACCGCGCTGCAACTGGGTATCGTGAATCAAGTCGTCCCGGCCACCGGGCTCGAAGCCGAGGTGAACTCGCTCGCGCGAAAAATTGCCGAGGGCCCGCCGTTCCCGATTCGTGCCGTCAAGAAAACCTTGTTTGCGAGCGAAAGTGAAAAACTGGCTTTGGCGCTGAGACAGGAAGTCGAGGAACAAATCCGCTGCTATCTCTCTCAAGATTGTAGCGAAGGAATCAGCGCATTCTTTGAAAAGAGGCCACCCCAATTCCGCGGCAAATAGCCCTCTTTTTCCGCTCCCGCTACGCATGACTGGCGAAACGATCCAGTTGCGCTTCGAGCATCGCACGGCTTGGGTCACGCTCGACCGCCCGCCTTTGAATATTTTGAACATTGCCATGATGGAGTCGCTCGACGTGGCGCTCGGACGTGCGCTGCCGAAATCCGATATCGTGATTTTTCAGGGCGCTGGCGCTAAAGCATTTTGCGCGGGCGCCGATGTTGCCGATCACACGCCCAAGCGTGTCGGCCGAATGCTCTCTGCGTTTCACGCCGTGTTTCGCCGCCTGGCCGCCGCCGAGTGCCTGACCATTGCTGCCGTCCATGGTTACTGTCTCGGGGGCGGCATGGAACTCGCGACGTTTTGTGATTTGGTTCTTGCTACACAATCCGCGCAGTTCGGCCAGCCGGAAATCAAGCTCGGCTGCTTTCCGCCCGTTGCATTGGTGACCTTGCCTTGCCTGATTGGCATGCAAGCCGCCGCGCATCTGATCCTGACCGCCCATCAGATCAACGCCACCGAAGCGCATCGCCTCGGACTCGTCTCGCGGGTTGTTCCCGATGATGGGCTTCCCGCTGCGGTGGACGCGCTTCTCGACGAGCTTCGCGCGCTCAGCCCGAGCGTTCTCCGTCTGACACGAAAGACGTTGGCGCGCCTGCATTCGCCCGATTTTTTGGCGCAGCTCGATGAAGCCGAGCGGTTATACTTATCCGAGCTGATCGAAACCCACGACGCGCAGGAAGGCATCCGTGCCTTTCTCGAAAAACGCAAGCCGGTTTGGAAGGCAAAATAGCATGGACCAATTGGAGATTACGCCAGCGGAAGTGAAGGCCCGGCTGGCCCGCGGCGAAAACGTGGTGCTCGTGGACGTGCGCGAGCCCTGGGAATTCGAAATCTGCCGCATCGAGGGCGCGAAACTCGTGCCGCTCGGGACGTTGGCCGCAAGCCTGAACACGCTGCCTGAAGTCGATGAGCTGATTTGTTATTGCCACCACGGGATGCGAAGCCTGGATGCAGCGGCGTGGCTGCGCTTTCAGGGATTCGAGCGCGCCAAATCCTTGGCCGGAGGAATCGAGCGCTGGTCGCTTGAGGTCGATTCCAGCGTCCCGCGCTACTAACCCTCTTTTTAGGTTGCGAGCGGCGGACCATACCGTCTCTTGTTGGGGTGCAGCATGGCTCGGCCGAATTGCGAGGAGTCCGTATGCCGAGCGTCAAAATCAGGTTCCTGAAACAAGCCCACCTGAGCCACCTGCCGCAAAGCAAGAGGTCTCTTGCTGGAACTCGGCGCCGAACTGGAGTCGCGGGATTTAAGTACGGGGCGGTTGACGGAAGCCGAACTCGAAGCGCTCGTCGGCCAGCGCGATTACAAAGAGTTCTTGAATCCGCGCAACGAACCCTACCGCACGCAAAACGGGAAGGAGCATACGCCGTCACGCGGTGAAGCTATTAGAGCTGCTGGCCAAAGAGCCCAATCTGTTTCGCAGGCCGGTGCTGACTCGCCGCTCACAATGGTTCTGCGGTTTGACGAAGAGGCGTAGGAGGAAACTGCTGCAATGAGTGCTCTGTTGGCTGCGGGGACCAGCAAAGAATGGAGGTGAGGACCATTGCCGTGATTGGCGCGGGCGCGATGGGACGTAGAATAGCATATGCCTCGGCTCTTGGCGGGTACAAAACCGTGCTGGAAGATATCTCTCCGCACCGGCTCGAAGAAGCAATGGCCTGGATCCGGCAATCCTTCGCCGAAGGTGTCGCGCGCGGAAGGTTCGAAGGGACCTTCAGCGGCAAAACGCTCTCCCTGCTTTCGACCGCCGCCGACGTAAAAGATGCAATCCGCGACGCGGAACTGATCATCGAGACGGTTCCTGAAGAACTGGAAATGAAGCTCGAACTTTTCACTGTTTTCGACAAGTTTGCAAAGGCGGGCGCGATTTTCGCAAGCACGGCCTCCTCCCTCTCGATTACCGATTTTACCGACATGGTCGTTTCGCGCGAGCGCTGCATCGGCATGCATTTCTCTCGTCCTGTTTCAAAATGCAACCTTATTGAACTGTTGCGCACGCCGTACACCTCCAAAGAAACGGTCGCCATGTGCCGCGAAGTCGCGTGCCGCATGGGCAAAGAAGTGGCCGTTGTGAACGAAACGCCGCAGAATGTATGAATGCGGGCAGTCTTAGACGCTGAAAAGAAAATGCCGCCAATGAAACCACTCGCCGACAAAATTCTCATCCAGCAAGGCGATTTGACGGAAATGGATACGGACGCCATCGTCAACGCGGCGAACAACGATTTGATTCTCGGAGGGGGCGTGGCCGGAGCCATTCGGCGGAGGGGGGGCGACGCCATCCAGCGTGAGTGCAATGAAATCGGCAGCATTCCGGTGGGCTACGCGGCCATCACCACTGGCGGAAAATTGAAGGCGCGGTTCGTTATCCACGCGGCTAGCATGCGGCTCGGCGGAGCAACCACCGGAGACGCGCTGCGAAGTTCCACAATGCATTGCTTGAAAATCGCGAACGAACGAGGCTTGAAATCCATCGCCTTTCCTGCCGTGGGCACCGGTGTCGCCGGATTTCCGCTCGAGGAATGCGCGAACATCATGTTGCGCGAAGCCGTGGAACATTTGCGCGGCGAAACCTCGCTTGAAGCCGTGCATTTCGTGCTCCTTGACGATGCCGCGAGGGAAATATTCGAACGCAGTTGGAAAAAACTCCAGTCGGAACTTGCTTCGGGAACCGCCGGAGCAAAGGGCGCGTGACGCCGCTCGGAGAATTGCTCGCCGAGCGCATTCGCCGCTACGGCCCCATCCGTTTTTCCGACTTCATGCGCGAATGCCTGTACCATCCGGTCTACGGCTATTACAGCAAAGCGGAATCGCAGCGGTTCGCCGATTACTACACCAGTGTGGACGTGCATCCGATTTTCGGCAGGCTGCTAGGGCGCAAATTTGCCGAGATGTGGGAGCAGCTCGAGCGGCCGAAAGAGTTTTTGCTGGTGGAAGCGGGGGCGGGCGTGGGGCGGCTCGCCAGGCACATCCTGGATTTCTGCGAAGGAAAGCTGCCGGATTTTTCCGCCGCGCTGCGTTACGTCGCGGTGGAGCGGTCGGCGTCGAGGCGCAAGCATGCTGCGGAGCGGTTGGAGCGGTATGCGGCGACAAGTCAGGCGCGGATTACCCAGGAAATTCCCGCGCAGGTTCGGGCGGGCTGCGTCTTCTCGAATGAACTGATCGATGCCCTGGCTGTCGATCGTGTGGTGATGACGGCGGGCAAAATGCAGGAAGTCTTGGTGGCCTGCGACCAGGGGAGATTTGTCGATGTGCTCGCCCCGGTTTCCACGGGCGTCCTCAACGACTATTTTGCGGTGCAAGGCATCGCGCTTCGCGAAGGCCAGCAGGCGGAAGCGGGACTCGAAGCGTGCGACTGGATTGCGGAAGTTGGCCGGCGCATCGAGCGCGGATTCGTGCTGACCATCGATTACGGTCATCGCGCGGCGGAGCTCTTCGACGAACGGCACATGCGCGGGACGCTGCTGGCGTATCGACAGCATCGCGTAAGCGAGGACTTCTACGCCTCGCCGGGCGAGCAGGATTTGACGGCGCACGCGAATTTTACGGCGCTCGAGACCTGGGGAAAGCGGTCGGGCCTGGAAACCGTGGAGTTCACTTCGCAGACCGCTTTTTTGTTGGCCCTGGGACTCCCCAACGAGTTTGCCGACCTCTACGAGCCGGGCCAAACGGAGGCAGAACAGATTGGCGCGCGCCTGCAACTCAAGACTCTCATCCACCCCGAAGGCATGGGCGAGCGGTTCCAAGTGTTGCTCCAGCGGAAATAGAACGGTTGCAAGCCTTAGCTGCCAACTAAGTGGAGCGAAGAAACAAGACCAGTTGACGGGAGACTTTTATCTGTCCCAATGGTAGGCATCGAAATATCGTCCCCTTCCGTTCAGAGAGCTCACATGAGAAGAGAAAGGCGCAAACACGCCTCACCGATCGATCGAGCTGTGCCACCTCGAGACGGGAACCTCAAGAGCTATTGGGAAGAATCGGGTCTTTTCTTGAGAACGGGTTTCTCGCCGGGAGGGGGTGTTGGCAGCGCGGAGGGCTTTGCAGGCTCACCCGAAGCAGGCGTGGCAACAAGTTCTCCGCCGCCTTCGGAATAGGGCTTTTTGAGGAACGCCTCAGCTCTCGCTTGGGCGCCGCCGGTATTGTCGTTGGTTTGCTTGGCTTTGCTGTATTCGTTGACGGCGCGCTCGCGCTGCCCGAGGATGTCGAAGATTTCTCCAAGGTAGATGTGACTCCAAACCTCTGTCCACTTTTCCGAAGGTTCGGGGACGGTTTGCAGGCACTCGCGGAATGAGTTGGCGGCGGCCTGGTAGTTCTTCTGATAGAAGAAAGCTTCGCCCATGCGGAAATTGGCAAGCGGTCGGCCGGGTTGGATGCTAAGGGCTTTTTGGTATTGCGCGACGGCATCGTAAAACTTTCCTTGTTCGGCAAGATCTTCGCCGCGGGCAATGGCGGAGCGGGCGCGGAGTGCAGTGCTGGATTTGAGGATGACGTTGTTCGGATCGATCTTGATCCCGAGCGGCTTGGGGCGACCGAAGACATCCACCGAAAACTGCGTCTCTAAGCCGGTCACCTCGATGGTCTTGGTTTCAGGATTGCCTTCGGTCTCAATGCGCAAGTCCACGGGCATGTGAAACGTGTCCAAGGGCTGCTTGATTTTGCCGACGACGCGGAAGCCTTTCGGAGTGCGGTAGACAACGTAGTCAAGGGCAAACTCAGGGATGCCGGTGGAATTCAGCCACTGCGCGAAAAAGCTGCGGAGGTTCGGGGGATCCTGCGTCTGCTTGCCCTTGGCGGCAGCCTGAACCTGGCGTTCGGCGAGATTCTCGAAGTCCTCGTTGCGAGCGAACTTCTCGGCAAACCGGAAATAGAAATCGCGCAGGGTGGATTTAAAGGCCACATCGCCCATCATGGCGCGCAGCATGTGAAAGAGCATCGCGCCCTTGTTCATCACCACAGAGCGGTAGTCGGGTGAATACGGCGCGAGGCGGCCAGCCTGCCCAACGGGCGCGGCGTCTTCATACATCAGCGCGCCGACGGCAAATTCGTCGACAGCGCGCAGGCCGGCTTCTTTGCCGGAATTTTGCTCGGCATAGAGCGCTTCGCAGTAACGCGCAAGACCGTCGCTGATCCAGACATCGTTGGGAGTGGCGGGAGCCACCTGGATGCCGAACCACTGCGAGGCGACGAGCCGGGCGATCGCCCGGTCGCTGGCTTTGGGGTCCCAAATCCGCTGGCTGACAAGAAGAACGCCGGGAGCGGCAAATTCGCGGAGCGTGCCTTCGGGCAATTGAATCACGGTAAAAGAAGGATCGGGGATAGGGCCGAACATGTCCGAGAACGTCACCACGGCGCGCGCAACATCGGAAGCAAAATCCTGTGCGTTGGCGGACATATTGCGGGGCGCGTAAACGTTGACGCTGATGCCTTCTGCCTGCTTGGGATTAAGCTGCAAATTGCCGGCGACAAATGTGCCATGCTGCGCGGGGCGGTTGCACTCAAAGATATACAGAACCCGCGGACCCTCAACGGTGTTTTTCTCCGGCAAGGGCGTTGGAGCGGCGGCTTTGCCCGAGCCGGCAACCGCGAAATTGGCGGGAACGTTTAAGCGGAACGTGGCGGTGTAGCGGTCGGAAGGATAGTCGGTTAGCGGGAACCAGCGCGCGGGCAGAAGCAGATACGCGCCGTCCTTGTTGATGGAGGCGACGCGTACGCCGGTCACCGGGCTATTCTCTTCATTGAAGAGCAGGCCCGCATACGTAAACGTCAGGGTGACGTTGCCGCCCGTGGCGATGGGGGTGAGAAGCTGCACATTAACAAACAAAGGATTCTGCTTGTCGCGTTCAAAGCTGAGCGGCCTGCCTTCCGGGCCTTTGACTTCCTTGACGACCAAATTGGGATGAAGCTCGACGCTCACGTTGCTAGACGCTTCCGTGGCCTTGAATTCGATTTTGGCCGTGGCGGAAAGCGACTGGCCGATCGTGTCGAGCGCGGCGGAGACGTCGTAGTGGGTGGCGAGAAAATTAACGGCGCGCGGAGCCTGTGCGTAGAGCGGCGCTGCGGCCCAGGCAAAGAGCAGCGCGAACAAACCGGTAGCGCCAAAAAGCCCTCGACTGCGGGTCATCGGACCCCTTTCCATACGATGCATTTCCCCAATCACTTTACACCTAATAGGATACCAAAGTGCTCAGTTTGCGTTGCTTGAAGGGGGGCCCAAGAGCCGGGCGATCTCATCCGCGGCCCGCTCAACGGCGCCCGGGGGGCCAAGGAGATTTTGCACCTCTTCGAGGCCGCGCTTCATCTCTGAGATGCGCGGGTTGGCGCCTGGTGAGCCAAATAGCAGCGATTCCGCCTCGGCAGCAAGGCGCTGGGCCGTGAAGTTGTCCTGGATCAATTCGGGAACAACGGCGCGCCCGGCGATGAGATTGACCATGCTAAAAAACCTGGTCTTCACCAGCGGTTTTGCCAGCCGCGCGGTGAGGGACGAGACGCGATAGACGACAACCATCGGTTTGCCAAGCAGCGCGGTCTCGATGGTGGCTGTGCCGCTCGAGACCACAGCCAGGTCGGCCGCGGCCAAAGCGTTGTAGGTGTCATTCGAAATCAAGCGCACGTGCCAGTCCGGGGGGAAGCTTTTCTCGAGGCGTGCGGCGTCCAGCCCCGGCGCGACGGCGACAACGATCTGGGGCACGCCGGAGACGCGCTGGCGGATGGCGCCGAGCCCTTCCACCAAAACGGGAAGATGATGCGCAATTTCGCCGCGGCGGCTGCCCGGGAGAACGGTGATGATTCGCCCGCGATCCTCAAGACCGTATTTCTTGCAAAACGATTCACGCGTCAAAGTCGCCGAGACACTGCCGACCAGGGGATGGCCGATGAACTTTACAGGGACGCCGGCGTCCGCATAAAACTTCTCTTCAAAGTGAAAAATGCAAAGCGCTTCGGCAAAGCGGCGGCGCACCAGATTCACGCGCCAGGGACGCCAGGCCCAGAACTGCGGGCAAATGTAGTAGACGTTTCGAATGCCTCGCAGCCGCAGCTTGCGCGCCAGGCGCAGGTGGAAGCCCGGGAAATCGGTAAGGACGGCCAGCGGCGGTCTGCGCCGTTGCGCTTCGTCGACGAGATGGCGCATCGCGCGGGTCAGCGAGGGCAGGCGCTTCAGGACTTCGGTAATGCCCACGACGGAAACCTCCGAATAATCGGTGATGATCTCCACGCCGGCGGCAAGCATCTGCGGCCCACCCATGCCGAAAATGGCCACGTCGAGGCGCCGTTTGAGTGCGGAGGCCAGGCGCGCAGCGTACATGTCCCCGGAAGCTTCACCGGCGGAAAGCAAAAGCGGAATGGGCGGCATGTGGAGGCGGTCAGTCGCTCGCGCGCAGCGCAGACGGCTCGGCGGTGCTGCGAGTCTCGATGGGAAGGTGCAGCTCCTGCTCCTTGTATTGGAGCTGGTAAAGACGAAAGTAAATGCCGCGTTGCGCGAGAAGCTCCTGATGTGCGCCGTGCTCGCGCAACCGGCCCTTGTGAAAGACGAGGATGCGATCGGCGTACTGAATGGTGCTCAGGCGATGGGCAATCACGAGGGCGGTGCGTCCGGAAAGCAAGCGGCTCAAGGCTTCGCGGATCTGCAATTCGGTTTTGGTGTCCACGCTCGAGGTGGCCTCATCGAGAATCAGGAAGCGCGGATTGTGGGCCAGGGCACGGGCGAAGTTGATGAGCTGGCGCTGGCCGACGGAAAGCGTGGAGCCGCGCTCGTTGACGCTGGTGGCGGCGCCATTCGAAAGCGAACGAATGAATTCGCCCAGGCCAACTTCCTCGAGCGCGCGCTCGACCGTTGCGTTCTCGATGTGCTGAGTGCCCAGGCGGACGTTGGTCTCAATCGTTCCGGTGAAGAGAAACGGATCCTGGAGCACGATGCCGAACTGGCGGCGCAGGTCCTGTAGCTGGATGGTGCGAATGTCCTTGCCATCGAGAAGGATTTGGCCGCGCTGAATATCATAAAAACGCAGGAGCAGGGAAATGAGCGTGGTCTTGCCCGCTCCGGTATGACCGACGATCGCAAAGGTTTGGCCCGGCTCGACGCGGAAAGAGACGTCGCGCAGGACCCAATCTTCGTCCGCAGGTTCAGGAACGTTGCGGTAGCTGAACCAAACGTTGCGAAATTCGATTTCGCCGCGCGGCTGGAGGAGCGGGACGGCGTTGGGATCGGACTGAATGGTTACCGGCTCGTCGAGAAGCTTGAAAATGCGCTCCGAAGCAGCCATAGCCGATTGCAGGATGTTGAATTTCTCGCTGAGGTCCTGAATGGGCCGGAAGAAGCGCTGAGCATACATCGTGAATTCGATAAGCACGCCGATCGTTAGGGCGCCATGAAGTATGCGATTACCTCCGTCCCAGAAGATCAGGGCAATGGTGGCAAAGCTCAAGAATTCCACTGCGGGATAAAAGAGCGCGTAAGCCAGGATGGCGTCGCGCCAGGCAAGCATGTTGTCGTGATTACGCGTGGCAAATTCGTCCTTGGCTTTTGCCTCGCGATTGAAAAGCTGCACTACGCTCATGCCCGAGATATATTCCTGCAGGAAGGCGTTGATGCGGGCAATGGCAGTGCGGATGCGGCGATTGGCGTCGCGGACGTATTTGCGAAAAATCAGCGTGATAACCAGGATGCCGGGCAAGACGGCGAGTGCATCGAGAGCCAGATGGGCATTGACTTTAAACAGCAGGCCAGCCATGACCGCGAGGAGGAAAAAGTCGTTGATCATGGTGACGACACCGGCAGCAAAGAGGTCGTTGAGCGCGTCCACGTCGGTGGTGACACGGGTTACCAGGCGGCCGACCGGGTTGCGATCGAAATAGCTCATGGGCAGGCGCTGCATGTGGCCGAAAATCTCACGCCGCATGTCGTACATGGTTTGCTGGCCCACCCGCTGCATGATGCGAATCTGCACATATTGTGCGAGAAAATCGAACGAAAGCACGGCCAAAAACAACAGACTCAGCCAAATGACGCCCATCCACGCCTTGCCTTCGGGAACGGCATGATTCATCGCCGGAACAAAGTAGCCGTCGATCGCCTTCTGGAAAATAGCCGGGGGCGCGAGCTCGAGCGGCGTGACCACGGCCACCAGGGCGAGCGCCAAAACCACACGCCAGCAGTACGGTTTCAGGTATTTTAGGAGCCGCCGCATCAGGCGCGAGTCGTACGCCTTGCCTAAGGCCTCTTCTTCGTGCAAGTTGCTCATGCGTTTTCGAGCTCTTCCTCAAGCAGCTGTTTCTGGTACAGGTCCGCGTAGTAGCCGCCGCGCTCGAGCAACTGGTCATGCGTGCCGCGCTCGATGATACGCCCTTCGCGGAGCACCACAATCTGGTCAGCGTTCTTCACCGTGGACGTGCGATGGGAAATCAGAATGGTGGTCCGGTCGCGCATGACCCTGCGCAATCCGGAAAGGATTTTCTCCTCCGTTTGCGTGTCCACGCTCGAGAGAGCGTCATCCAGGATCAGGATGCGCGGGTCGCGAACAACGGCGCGGGCAATGGCGGTGCGCTGCTTCTGTCCGCCGGAGAGCGTGATGCCGCGTTCTCCAACCGCAGTGTCGTAGCCGCAGGCGAAATCCTGAATGTCGCCATGCAGGCTGGCGATTTCCGCAGCTTCGCGGGCGCGCTCAGGAAGGTAACCGGGCAACCCGAAAGCGATATTCCCGCCAACCGTTTCGCTGAACAAATAGGTGTCCTGAGGCACATAGCCGATGGAGCGGCGAAGCGCTTCGAGGGGCCAGTGTTGAATGGGGTGGCCGTCAATGAACACCGTTCCTTCGGGCGCCTCCCAGAGCCGGGCAACCAGAGCGGCAAGCGTGGTTTTTCCACAGCCGGTGGGCCCAACGACGGCGAGTGTGGATCCAGCAGGGATTTTCAGGTTGATGTCGGAAAGAACCGCATGCGGACCGCTGCCGTTCGCTTTGCCGGCGCCGTGGGATCCATTGGCGCCGGAAAGGGTGGTGGGGTAGGCAAAAGTGAGGTCGCGGAACTCGATTTCGCCGACGGGGGTCGAGTCTTTCGCAAGGGTCGCGCTTCGGTCGTCGATACTGGGTTGGGCGGTCAAGATGAAATTCAGGCGGCCCATGGAGGCGGCGCCGCGCTGAAAAATATTAGTGACCCAGCCGAGCGCGATCATGGGCCAGACGAGCACGGCGAGGTAACCATTGAAAGCAATCAGTGCTCCGAGCGAGATCTGTCCGCGCAGGAGTTGGTGGCCGCCCTGCCACAGCAAGACGAGAAAACTTGTACCCGACAGCGCCGTGAGCGAGGGCATAAACATGCTCCAGGTGCGGATGAGGCGGATGTTGCGCGAGACGTACTCGCGATTCGGTTCATCAAATGCCCGGGTTTCCGCTTCTTCCTGTGCGTACGCCCGAACGATCCGCACGCCGGCAAGATTCTCTTGAACGCGCGCGGTGAGAGTGGCGAGCGCGGCCTGGATTTTCTCGTAGAGCTCGTGAATGGTTTTGCCGAAATACCATACGGCAACGGCTACGATCGGCGCAGGGACGAGCACCCACAACGTAAGTGAGGGCGAGATCGTGACCATAACCAGGATAGCCATAATCATGGTGACCAGGGTCGTGGCGCTATACATAATGCCCGGACCAAGCACCATGCGGACGGAGTTGAGGTCATTGGTGGCGCGCGACATGAGTTCGCCCGTGCGATTGCGCACATAGAACTCCGGTTCGAGAGCGAGCAATCGATTCAAGAGGTCGCTCCGAATGTCATATTCGATATCGCGAGAGACGCTGATGAGCTTCCAGCGCGCTTCGAAGGAAAGAACGCCCTTAAGAGCGACGCAAAGCACTAGAACGAGACAGTAGATCTCGAGGGTGCGGCGGCTATTTGGCTCATAATAGGGAATAGCGCGGCTGAGCGCGGACAGACGATGCATCGCCGCTAGTGCCGCCCCCGTGCTGCCGGCGTGCTCAAAGGGAGCGGGGCTGCCAGAAAGCGTGTCGGTTAGGATGCCAATCGCCAGCGGGAGCATATTGCCGATGATTCCCATCAACACAACCATGAACAACCCGAAGACAATGCTGGAGGTATAGCGACGCAGATAGGGCATCAACCCGCGCAAGTCTTTGCTTGGCGGCGGCTCCGCTCCGGTGTTGGCTCCCGCCGGGTTCGCGCGGGTCGTTGCCTGGCTCATCGCAGAGAGGACCTCGCGGTGTCAAGGGACGGGGATTCGAGCAGAAAATGCTCGTAGGTGCGATCGAGCGACTGGTAACGCTTGGTCCCCGGATTCCAGCGCACTCCGATGGGCAGGACATGGGAATCGGTGACGCCTTTCAGCGGTGTGAAGTATAGCGCTAGCCCCTTGTCCTCGCTTTGTTCGTACTGCAGCCGCCAGCCAGTCACGGCCGCCAGGGGCGTCATGCCGAGAAACCCCTTCTGGTTTTTCAAGTGTTCATCGCAGCGCAGAAGCTCAGACCAGTTCACTCCGTCCTTCTCGACGACCACAGCGCGCGTCACGATGGTGCCGGGCAGGTTGTTGGTGGGGGTTTTCGGCACGACGTTGGCCGCAAGAAATTCCTGCCTGCCATTTTTCGCCAGCTCGCCGAATAGCAACACCTGGGTCTCCCTTCCAAGCAGAGACTCCGCCGCCGACTGAATATCGTCGGGGACGGCCGGTGCGGCAGGCTTGGCTTCGCCCTGGACCGCAGGTTTGCTCGCATCCGTGCCGCAGCCGGCCACAAGCACGGCCATCGGCAGAAAACTCAGACACAAACGCAGCGGGATTTTTCCGGTTCGGACCGCCCCGGCACCGACTATCCTCTTTAGGAAGGACGGCGCCCGCCCTGTCCCGTTAGCACACGAATAGTCTTTCGATGAGGTCTTTTCCATCCCAACCCTGGGCCCGCGAGCCTGATCCCGATCATCGGCTCGGGGCGCCCTACTTTCCCCGGAGTGCTGGGGATTGCCAGCTTCGGCGGCAGTTCCGGACGCGCCGACTCGGTCGCCAAACACCACAATTCTAACTGTTGACGGCGTTCCTTTGGAAGGACTCTGCGAATACAAATTGCCATGGGGCCAAGGTGACTAGCGCTGGGCGAGAATCTCGTCTAGCCGCGCTTCCATATTGTCCTCGCCTTCCGACCATAGCTCGGTGCGCTCCACGGGCAAGGCCCGTTCGATGGCATCTACCCAGCGGAACAATTGTTGGATGTTTTCACGGGTCTTGGCGTGATATTCCTTCAGGTTGTTACTCGCGGCCATCCACTGCCGGAAAGTGTGCTCGACGGGGTGTTCCGAAGAATTGAAAGAGATGGACGGAAGGGCAGGCTCGGAGGAATGATCCGCTGTCGCGGGCGTAAGCAATCGGCCATGGCCGGTGAAGAAATGCTCGAACCCCAAGTCCGCTTGAAAGTGCCCCGCAGAAGCGGCAATTCCATCGTCGTAATCCAGACCGTGGCAGCTCAGTTCGAGAGGCTGCGGCTTGCGCTGCCACTTCAAAGTATCGATTTCGAAAGCCCATAGATCCCACGTTGCGCTGGCGATGTAAGCCGTGTCGGAATGGAGATGCTGGGCGGCCATGGCGGCTACCTCGGCCGGGCCGGCATGGAGCGGGCGCAGGTCCCATTCCGCGATAGGGGACTCGCCGGGATCGACCGCCTGGACGATCAATTCGTCAAAAGTATCGTGAGCGGAGGCGAGCGGCGCGGTAGTAAGAAACCGCGCGAACTCGGGAATCATCTTTTCCAGAGAGAAGTTGCGGGTCCAGACGCGCAGATAGGCATGATTGGCCATAAGGATCGAATCTTCGGATTATACCGGGGTCAAAGTGAACTAGCGAATCGGCGCGGCGTGGCGAGCAGCTGGTTGGGAAGCGGGCGGGAGCGCTAGTTTCCCGTACCGGCGCCTTTCGCAAGCGGAGAAGGAGGCTCCGCGAAGTTCTTGGCGATTTCGCTGAGCCGCTGGCGCAGCGAATCTCCCATGCCTTCGAAAATCTGCGCACAGGCGGCGCGAAGTCTTTCTTCGGTCGTGGCCGCAATTCCTGAAATCATCTCGCGCGACTGGTGGTCGAGGGACGAGACTGTGGCCAGCAGCCATTGATTCGAAACGCTCTCAAGGCGAGTCTTGTGCTGCAGCGCGGCTTGCTCGCCAATGCGCTCGTAACCCTCCTTCATTTCCTGCTGCTGAGCATCGGCCATGGTCTTCAATTGATCGAGCAAGGGCGCAAAGCCCTCGGACACGCTCTTCTGCGCTTCAGCAACGCCTGCTTGAAGAACACCGCCCAAAGACTCCTGGAAGCGCCTCAAAAAGGACGCCTGTTCGGAACTGACTTGCCGGGCGAGCTCCGACCGTTCCTGCGCGGTGGAGCGCTCGAGTTCCTCCTGGTATCCCCCAAGCTCTTGCCTGGCAGTCGACCGAATTTCGTCGATAAACGCCGCGGTCGTGGTGTCGGCGGCTTCGGCGAAAAGCGCGCGGACGCGTTCGAAGGAATCGTGCACCGCGTCTTGCATTTGTGTTTGCGTATGACCGAGAAAGTTGCGGCTGGAATGGTCGAGCTCCGTGGCGAAGGCGCTGGAGATTTCGCGGGCTTTTTCCCGCAGTTGATTGGCGGTATGCTCGACGGCCTTTTCCGAATGACCTTGCATCTGTGTGTGGGCTTTCTTCTCGTACCACTCCGCGGATTTGAGAAGTTCCTCCACCACCTCGTGTCTTAGGTCGCCTATTCTTCCTTCCAGCTCCGCAAGAGATTGCGCGGTGATCGATTGCGAGGATTCACGCAGCGTTTGCTCCACGCTGCCGAGGTTCTTGCGGAAGTGCACCAGCGATTCGGCGAAGGCCTCGTCGGCGGAGACGCGGATGCGCTCCTGTTGGAGCGTCAGCGCGGCGTCGACCAGGGAGCGGCTCCCCGCGAGACGGTGGATCGCTTCCTCCGCCTGCGTGATGTGCGGTTGGAGCATCTCTTGAATCTGCCGTTCGAATTCTTCCCTCGCTTTGTTAGCGGCCTCGTCAAAGGTGCACCGAATACCCGCGTTGATTTGTTCAACCAAGGATTCCGACTCGCGAAGCAATTCACTGCGCCGCTGTGCCCATTCGGCCTCGGCTGCTTGAGCGGATCCGCTGAGGGCGGCGGCGTGCCGGGCCGTTTCTTCCTGAAACTCGACGAGCAGCGAGCGCAAGTGCCGGTTTAATCCTCCGGCAGCACGGTCTTGGGCTTCCGCGAAGGTAGTTTCCAGGCGCCCGCTGGCTTGCGACTCGGCAGCCGCAACTTCCTTGGAAAGCTGTTCTCGCCAGGAAGACTGAGCTGCAGTGAGCGCAGAAGTCACTTGCTGCTGAATTTCGACAGCTTTGGCCTCGAAGCCGTCGCGCTGCGCTTTAGCGGTTTGTTCCTGTTGCTTGGCAATTTCCTCAAGCGAGCGCGTGGCGGAGTCTGCTCGGGCGGCGATTTGCGCTTCGGCCTGCTCGGCGCAAGCCTTGAGGTCCGCAGCTGCTTCCTCCGCCTGTCGGCAGGTGGCTTTGAGAGAGTCCGCCGCGGTTTCGAGTTTCTCTGTGTTTTCGCTGCGCTGTGCGAGGGCTTCCCGCGAGAGCCTCTCCGTAAGATCGCGTGTTAGCTGCTCGAATTGCGGGGCCAGCCAGCGAGGCAGCTCGCTCCGCAACGCTTCCGCCGCCGCGGCCTGGGCCTCGCGCGACTGCTTGTCGCTCTCCTGCTGAAGCTTCTCGAGCGCGCGGGTAGTTTCATTCTCGATTTCCACGCGCCCGGCGGCAAACTTTTGCTCCCATTGCTCGAAAGAGAGGCGGCGTTCGGCGGGGGCCGCGTGCGAAGCGGCTTCCAGAGCGGCGGCTTGAATCTGCTGCCGCGCGTCGGCGACCAATCTGGCCACCTGTCGCGCCAATTGGAGCGACGCTTCGGTGGCAGTGGCCGAAGAAGGAAAGACCCGCAAGTTGTCGCTCGCATTTGCCGATGGAAACTCGGCTTCGCTGACCGAAGATGGCGCCCCGGGTTCCACAACAGGTGCGGCCAGCGGCAAAGGTGGTGGCGCCGGCGCGCCGTCGCCGACCGGAGGCGCTTCGACGCCCTCAGGGAAAGCAAACCAGTCTTCCGGAGGAAACGCGATGCCCCACGCGTTGCCGGATACTTCCAATTCCAGCGCTACTTGGAAGAGCTGGCGGACGGTCCGGGGTCGCTGGATCCAGGCCACGCGGCCGCGCACGGACCTCGGTGGCTGCCCGGTTTCCGGGTGAGGAATCTCCAGTGTCACCCACATATTCTTTAGCACGTAATGCTTCGATTGGTACCGGCAACCGTGGCAGTTGAGGATGAGCGAAGAAGTGCGCTCGACGAACGGGCGCCCGAGGGCGTCCACACCTGTTACCACGAGAGGAACGGCTTGTACGATGCGCGTGCTGCGGCGCTTCCTGGGTTCCGTGTTTGGATTGGCTCCGGGCTCCGAGGCCATCTCGAATGCCTCATCGGCAAAACTGCTGCTTGTATCGTTCATACCAACCGCCGTCGAACCTCAATGTTCCTGACTTCGCGTTCGTGCACCCCGCCGCGCTAACTTGCGGCGGACCTTCCCGAGGTACCCTCTGAGGTCGGCTTGCGGTTTGTTCCCACGAGAAACATCCAGACTTCTCGAGCGACCCAGATTGGCCCAACGAGCAAATAGACCGGTCCCTGAAAAAACGCCGGACGATTTCCTTCCATCCGGTGTCCGAGAAACAAAAGCACCCACCCCCCAAGAAAGAATCCCGTGCCCCAAGCCCACTTCAGGAAAAGCAGAAGGACAATCCCCGCAAAAATCATGGGGATACCCATAGCATGCAGCAGCTTGTTGGAAGCGGACTCGTGCTCGCGATCGTACTGTGCCATATAGTGCGCCAGGCTCGGCATGAAGCGCCCTCCGGGCAGCCTTACAGGCGGCCAAGTCGCTGCTCTAGGAGTCTCCGCGTTCAACGGCACTTTATACCTAAATTGAAGAATTTCCTAGAGCGTTCTGAGAGTACTAAGAGTTTCTCCCCAGTCGTCCTTCCTGAATGAGCAATAAGTACCAATGACCTTCTAGCCGGGCCCGTAATCGGCATGGTCCGAAAACGGAATGGTGACGAGAGGAGATTCGTTTCAGAGAGACTTCTGGATGAACAGGCGCGACGTCCCGTAATGAAACAATCTGCTAAAGGTCCCGGCGGCCTTCCATCGCCTTCAACATGGTGACTTCGTCCGCGTACTCCAGGTCGGCGCCCACCGGGATGCCCACGCCGATGCGGGTAACGCGGACACCCAGTGGCTTGAGCAGCTTTGAGAGATAAACGGCCGTCGCTTCACCTTCCGCGGTGGGATTCGTGGCGATGATGATCTCCTCGACTGTGCCGCCCTTCAGCCGCTCGATCAGCGACTTGATATGAAGCTGGTCCGGGCCGCGCCCGGAAAGGGGCGAAAGGGAACCGCCTAGGACGTGATACATACCATTATAGGTGCGCGTCTTTTCGATGGCCAGGATGTTGTGCGCTTCTTCGACCACACAAATGGTTTTCTTGTTGCGCGTGGGACCGACGCAGTAAAGGCAAGGGTCGGCGTCCGTGATGTTGTGGCACGTCGAGCAGTCGCGAATTTTCTCCTTGGCGTCGCGAATGGCGTCGGCGAGCGCCAAGGCATCTTCCGGCGCGGCACGAAGCAGAAAAAACGCCAGCCGCTGCGCGGTCTTCTGGCCGATGCCGGGAAGATGCTTCAATTCATCGATGAGTCGTTCCACGGGAGCGGCAAAGTCTGGCATGCAGCATGTGTAGCACAGGCGCGCGCGAGAGCGCAAACCGCTTAGAGTTGGCGGTACATGACGTAGGCATCGACGAAGCCGACCCTTGGATGCTCGAAGGCTTTGCGAAGGCGGCCCACGATTTCGAAGCCAGACTTCAGCCACAGCTGGACGGCGCGCTCGTTGTTGCTGACCACAAAATTAAATTGCATGGCACGGAAACCTCGCTGCCGCGCGCGTTCCAGCGAGTGCGCGCACATCGCACGAGCTACGCCGCGGCCCGTCGCGTAAGGCGCGGTCATGTAGCCGCAATTCGCCACATGCGCGCCGCCCCCTCGTTGATTGGCTTGCAGGAAGTAGCTGCCGACGATTTCGGCGCCGTCTTCCGCGACAAAGACTTCGTGGCCCGGCGAAAACCAGTAGGCCAGGGCGCTTTCTCGATCCATGTCTCGTGGGAGCGGATAAGTCTCGCCCGCGCGAATCACCGGCTCCAGGATGGCCCAGATCGCATCGGCATCGCGTGCGTTGATCGCTTCGCGCACCAGCATCTCCGGTATCTTGCCACGACACGGCTGCCCCGATCTAACTTCTTTGTTTTTGTGAGGCGGCGAACTCGCTTCACGCTAGGCCAGCGACACGCGTCCACTCACTGCCGGGGAGCCAAGGCTCGAGAAACACGTCCGCCGCGTCGGGGCAGACATCGCGCTCCACGCGCATCGGCCCTCGTTCACCGTTCTGCCGGACCACACCTGGCGAACGCCTTCCCGCTTTCCGGCGGGCCCGTGTACATCGGCGAAGGCCTGCTTGATTTGATGGCCAACGAGGACGAACTCGCCAGCGTGCTGGCCCATGCAGTTTCAGCACATCGACCACGATCACTCGGTCGAGCGCGTGCAGGTCGAAGCGCAACTGAGAAAGCTCAATGTCCCCTGAGTTCGCCATCCAGAGTCTAAGCGAATATTTCCGCTCGCAGCGCTTGCCATTCGAGCGCCTCGGTGCAGGCAGATGGCATCATCGCCGAAGAACACCGGGAAACCCGCGCGGCCGAAAACCGTTTGACGTCGAATAGAAAGTGCACAAGGGCGAGTTCGTGAAATAGCAGTGCAGGAATCTTGTTCACCCTGAGCCTGCCGCAAGGCTGTCTAGCTCCACAAAGAAAACTCGCAAAAAATATGCGGGAAGGACGGTTAGGGGGATGCTCCTGCTCTTTGGGATTTTCACCTGACTTACAACTGAGAACCCGAGACTGGCCTCTAAAAGAGGCCCGGGATTTTCAGGCCGGCGATTCCCGGAATGCCGCCGGCAAGGCCCTTCATCTGGTGGGCGAGTTCTTCATCAACGCGCCGGCAGGCCTCGTTGACGGCGGCGCGAATCAAATCCTGCAGCATCTCCTGGTCTTTGCTCGCGAAAACTTCGTGCTCGATGCGCACGTCCACAATCTGCTTCTGACCGTTCATCTTGACGGTCACCATCCCGGCACCGGCGGACGCTTCCACGGTTACGGAATTGACTTGCCGCTGCCAATCTTCCTGCAGCTTGCCCAGTCGCGAAAGCATTTGTTGGATGGCGCCCACTTCCATAAGCAATCCTTCTTGCCGCACGTCACTTTTCTTGTTGCCGCGATCGCACTTCCGTGATTTTACCACCGAATCGCTCGAGCATCGACCGCACCATTGGGTCGCGCTCGAACTGCGCGCGCAATTCTTGACTGCCCGACGCGGCCGCCGCCACTGCGGCGACAGAATCAAGTCTAGCACAGACGCGCACGGCGCGGCCCAGCACGTTGCTCGAAACGGCACGGATCCTTTCGACCGGCTCGCGCCCTTCGATCATCTCCGCGAACGTGCGCTTCTCCGGAGGAAAATAAATCCGCAGCTCTGCGCCCTCCAGTTCCCAGCCGATGCTGTGCTCCACGAGTTCGCCGAGAAATTTTTGCTGCGCCTGGATGGCGCTCTTGATCTCCGCCACTTGTTCTTGGGAAATGCCGCTGACGCGAAGCGTTTCTTTGCCGCCATTCGGCGCCTTAACTTCCGGAGTCGTGGCCGGTGTTGCATCCTGGGCGGCAGAGGGAGAAGAGAACTGCTGACTTGCCTCCGGCTGTGCCGGTGCGGCGGGTGCGAAGCTTTGTGTCACCACTTTCGACGGAGGCGTGAATGAAGGAAGGGAAGGCAGCGTCGCCGCTTGTCGCAAAGCGCGTGACGCTGCCCGCGCCGTTCCACTGCTGGTGTCGACCGGGCCGCCGCTTTTCAGCTCCGCCAAAAGCTCTTCCAGAGGCGCAAGTCGCGAGGCATTGATCAGTCGGAGCAAGCCCATTTCGAGATGCACGCGTGGATCGGGCTTCCGGCGTAAATCATCATCCGTTTGCAGCAGAATCTGAAAAAATCGTGTCAAGTCTTCTTCGCTGAACAAAGCAGCGGCCTTGGCGATGGCCGGCCGCTGGTCCGGCGTCGCGGCAATCAACTCCGAGTCCGCGCCGCACACGCGGGCGATCAGCAGATTGCGCATATGCCGGATGGCTTCGCGGCAGAAGTGCTGCAGATTGCGCCCTTCTTTTTGAAACGTGTGTACTAATCCGAGGGCGCGGTCCGCGGAGCCCGCCGCGACCGCGCCGACCAGTTCCTCCAGTGCCTCCTCCGGCACGACGCCCAACAACGCGCGCAGCTGGTCGTCGGGAATGATGTCCCCGCAGTAGGCTCGCGCCTGCTCCAAGAGTGAGAGCGCGTCGCGCAAGCTGCCTTCCGCCATGCGCGCGATAACCGCCATCGCACCCGGCGCGATCTGCAATTCCTCTTTGTGCGCGATTTCTTCCAGCCGCTTGGTGATTTCCGCGAACGTCAGCGCGCGAAAATGAAAATGCTGAGACCGGGAGCGGATCGTGTCTTCCAGGTTCTCCGGTTCCGTCGTGGCCAACACAAAGACCACGCGGTCTGGAGGTTCTTCCAAGGTTTTCAGCAGCGCGTTCGAGGCTTCGCCCGTCAGCATGTGCGCTTCGTCGAGAATCACCACTTTGGTTCGCGAAGCCGCCGGCGCATAACGCACCATTTCGCGCAGCTCGCGGATCTGATCGATGCCGCGGTTCGAAGCCGCATCGATTTCGATGACGTCGAGCGAAGTGCCCGCCGCGATTTCCCTGCATGAATCGCACACGCCGCAAGGCTCCGGCGTCGGCCCTTTCACGCAATTCAGCGCCTTGGCCAGGATTCTGGCAGCCGTCGTTTTTCCCACGCCGCGCGCGCCGGAAAAAATGTATGCGTGCGCGACGCGGTTGTTTAGGATGGCGTTTTTCAGCGTTTCCGTGACGTGCTGCTGCCCGACGACGTCCTGGAAAGTCTGCGGCCGCCACTTGCGGGCTATGACTTGGTAGCTCATGGTGAAGCTCTTAGCTCTAGGTTTTGACGTCTGAACAGGGAAGCTTCCGAAACCACTCCCCGCTCTTCGCCGGAGCCGCCAAGCACAAAAGCAAACCCCGGTTCTCCTGCTTTCCATTCCTTACTTACAACTTAGAACTTTACGACTGAGAACCTTTCGCGGCGAGAGGAACTTCGGGTGATCCGCGGCACCCGAGGCATTCCCGGTACCGTTGCTCCCTTCCGGGCCTGGCGGGGTTCGCGGGACCTCGTTGCACAGAGCCCGAAGTTCCACGCTCCGGCGGCCGCGCGCCTTCGCGCGTTCGCGGAAAAAATTCTAACACACTCATTCGCCGGTATGGCGCAGGGCGAGTCCGCAAGCCCTCCGGCTTTCTTGTCCATTTTTTTCGTTGCGTTGTTTTAACACTTAGAACTTACAGCTTGGTTCGCTAGGACTTCGGCTTTGCCGCCGCACCCGGCGGGTCCACTTCCGACGGATTCACCCAATTTACTTTGAACGGCCCCATGGCATGGACCTGGACGATGGTCTCACCCTTGGTCATGGCGAAGTGCCGCATCTCCTTGGGCACGGTGACAAAATTTCCGACATTCATCGTTTGCAACTTGCTTTCGTCAAAGCTCTCTCCCATGCCGACAAGAAAAGTTCCCTTCAGCACCGTCACGTTCTCGTCCGTGGGATGCCAATGCGCGGGAATCTTGGACCCATCGGCGCAGCGTATCCGCAGAACGAAGGGTGTGGCTTCTGTATTCATGTCTCCCGCGACCGGCGCGAGATCGCATCCCTTAATAATCGGTGTCCATTTCAGATCGCCGAAGCGCACGATCTTGTGGGCCTCTGTGCTTTCCTTTTTCTCCTGGCTCGAAGCCGCCATCGCGAGCGCAGCGATTGCTACAAATACCGCAAGGTATTTCCTCACGACAGTCTTCCTCATAAGGTTCCTCTGTTTAAAAGATTGGCCCGATTTGGCCGCCCGGGCTGGCGAAAAGATACTCCCGACTGGCATGCCAGGCAAGACGCGCCGGCGCTCGGTTGCCCACACGCAAGGCATATGCCTGTTTTTCTGAAGAACCGCTTCGTCGAGTTCAAGCTTTCCTCCTAAAACGCAAATGCGCCGCGCAACAGAAAATCCTCCTGCGCGGCGCATGGATTTGGTCCCCGCCTTACTTCTTCGGGAAATTCGGGTCCGCCTTTACATCATTGATCTGCTTGGTGTGGCGCTCGCTGTGCGCCGCGATGAATAGGACAAATTCGTATCCGTCTAGCTTACCCAACGGACTATCCGTTACGTGATCGCGCAGTCCCGCGGTGTTCTTCAAAAAATCCTCGGTCGCCGACCGGCTCTCGATGAAATGTTTGACCGAGCCATCCGACGAACCAAAACGGTTGTTGGGTACCAGCGCTTCCGGCGCTTGCGCCTTATGTGTGCGGTCCGGAACCATCGTCAGAACTGCCTCGTCAGTCTTCTTGACGTCCCGCCCGGGTTCTCCCGCGGGCCCGCTCATGACTTTTTCCTTGGTGAAGTCCCGGAGAAAATCCTCCGCCGCCGCGATGTGTTCCATCACTTGCGCCACGGACCAGCGATCCGGCGCCGGTTTGAAGTTCCACTGCTCGTCGGACAGGCCTTTGGTCGCTTCCAGAACATTTTTCTTTGTGGATTCCAGGTATTGCAGTGCGCGGTCCTTTTCCGCCTGGGTCACTTCCTGTGCGTGCGCCGCCGCTGCCCCGGACATCAGAAGCAGCGCGACGAGCGTCCCTATCAGGGATCTGTTCCTCATCTCTTGGGTTCTCCTTTGGCTTGGCTTAGGTTGGCGAAACGGGGATCAAAAGCATAGCACATCTGCCTGCGGGACGGGACGCCTCTATTGGGAGCCTGAAGTCTGGTGCAGCATGCGGAGCCAAGACGCAAACGCGTTTTCAGGCGTCAGAAGTGGCTCCACAGGAGAACCTGTCGGGCAAAGGACTCAATTGGTGCATACACATACCGAAACGCCAACAACGCCACCACCAATCCCAGGACGCTGTAGGAATTGCCGCGCAGCCAATCGAGGTAGCGCTGCGCCCGCGTCTCGCCCATGAACAACATGATTGCGGTGCTGCCGTCGAGCGGCGTCACCGGAAGCAAATTGAACGTGCCCAGCAAAAGATTAAGCGAGAACATTGCGCCGATCAGATTTTCCGCGAAAGAACCTTGGTGCAGCCATCCCTGATGCCAGCCGACACGCAAAAGAATCGCGGCGACAACCATCAAGGTGTAGTTCGTCGCCGGGCCCGCGAGGGCCATCCACGCGGCGCGATGGGGATGGCGCCGCTCCCAATGCGGATCGTAAGGCGCGCTGGCCCAGCCGATGACGGAGTGGGTAACAACCAGCATCAGGATGGGAATGATCACCATGCCCCAGGGTTCGCGCTGGATGTGCGGCACGGGATTGAGCGTCACCTGCCCGCCGAGGAAGGCTGTTTCGTCGCCGCCCATCTTGGCAACGAGCGCGTGCGCGGCCTCATGGCACGTGGTGGAAAAGAGAAAGACCACGTACCAGATGAATCCCGCGAGGAGGTCAGGCGAAATGTTAGGCATGAAGTATATTTTCCTCGAATGGCGGGTCTTTAGACCCGTGTTTTTCCTCTTGCAGTGGCACGCCTTCTGCTCATCCCGGCGCTTGTCGGGGAAGCCGGCCGCATCGTAAGCCTTTAGTTTCTCGCCGCGATTAGCGTAGATGGACCGTCGCACGTTTGCAAGGGGTCGTCGAGCATCCAACGAGGATGCTGTCCTGTTCCTGCCGGGCAGCGAGCCGAGCGACTGATCCGTTGCTTTCCCGCTGCGAAAGGACGAAGCGCCTGGTTTGCTGCACCCGCCTAAGGGGCACGCTCGGGCTCGGTGAAGATGGCGCCCTACGGCGAGGTTTTTGTGGGGAAGGCTTTCACGCCGGACGGGGAGAACTCGAAGCGGACCAGCCACTGACTGGGAACGCTGCGGCCACCGACTTCGGTCGAGGTGAATTCCCAGCGGCGAACGGCTTTCAGCGCGGCGTCCGCGAAATACTTGCTTGGACCGGGATCCTCGAAGTCGGCGTCGGAAACATTGCCGGCGGCGTCGACATGAGCCAGCACGGAGACGCGCACTTTGCCGGTAATCGTCGAGAGCGCTTTGTCAGGAACATCGGGCAAAATTTGCGCCAGCACTTCGCCGTGCCCGGCACTGCCGCCGGAATTGGCTCCCGAACTGCTCGGCGTCTCCGCCTCGTTTTTCGTCTCCGTGCGGAGAGAAGCGGGAGAAGGAGAAGCAGCCGGCGGCTGGGAAGTATCTTTTGCGGGTGCTTTCGCGGCGGCGATCTTTAGTGAATCCTTGCTGGCGGCAGATGAACCGAGTTTTGCGTTGCGAGAACCTCCCGCACTTGCTGCTGGCACTTCCGGCCCCGGCGCAGCGGCGCGCGAGGCGGCGCTGGTCGATGCCGAGGAGGTATCCGCGTGTCGGCCGAGAATTTTGGGCAGCGCGATGATCGAGAGAACGACCAAGACGGCAACCGCCAGGGGAACGACATAGCTTGGCAGGACAATGTCTCGCTTCGCGCCGCCCACTGTGAAGGACCCGAACGATGGTTCTTTGCTGAGCGGCGGCTCGAACGGCGCGGGCTTCGGAGCTTTTGCCGCAGGCGGCGAAAAAGGTCGCTGGGGCGGGATGACCGGCGCCGGTTTCGGCGCTTGCGGCCTTGCAGGCGGAAGCGCCGGAGCGGGCGAGAACGGCACGGACAAGGGCGACGCGCTTTGTGCGGCCGCCGCAGCGCGAGGATTCAGGCTGGCCGCGATCTGGGCGATGCTCCAGCGAAGCCGGGGATCCCGTTCGAGCGCGTGCTGCGCGATCTGCCGAAACGGCTGCGGAAGAGATTCCGGGACCGTGGGAAGAGCAGGGGCTCCGCCGGGAACGCGTTGCATCAGCACCTCGATCACGATGACGCCTAGCGACCACACGTCGCTGGCTGCGGTAAGCGCTTGATTGGCGGATTCCGGAGCGTCGTACGGTGTGGCCTTCGAGGTGGACTTGCGGATTTCGCCGGCAGGGAAGAGCCGGTCGGTCGAGAGTTTGACTTGATCGCTGGTGGCCAGAATGTTGGCAGGCTTCAAATGCGAATGAACCAGTCCTTGAGCGTGCAAGTTGCTTAGGGCATCCAGTACCAGGCCGAGCATGTCGCGCGCTTCCAAGGGAGTGAGCGCGCGCTGCGGGAGGATCTCGGAAAGATTTTCTTCGGCGTATTCCATGACCACGTAAAGCAAGTCCATGTCGGCCAGGCGGCAACGGCCGCCCTGGTACAACTGCAGCAAATTGGGATGCGTGAGTTTCGAAGCGCGGCGCCAAAGGGAAAGTTGCAGATCGACCGATGCGCCTTCGGGAATCAGCTTAATCACCGCCCTGGAGGATTGCGGGCCGGCCAGTTGCGTGAGAAAAACGGCGGATTCGCTGGAGCCGCCAAGATACCGCTGCAAAGGAAACGTGTTGTTGATGACCTGGCCTTCGTATTGTTTCCAGGAAAAACTCATCATTGCACCTCAAGCCGGAGAGTTCTTGCCTCCGCTGAAAGCAAGCAAGTGCATGCGGCCAGTCGGACTGAGCGCGCTGGCGCCTTGGACGGGGCTGGACGTCGAGAATTAGAATTTGAAGCGCGCCGCGGCCAAAGCGGTCGCCGCAATTATTGTGGCACGAAATGGGTTGCCATTGCGAGTGGGTTCCCTAACTACCGTATCATGAATGACATGCCCGGAACTCGAACCTATTCCGGATCATGTCGGGATCAAGCCGCGTGCCGGCTCTTGGGCCGCTTTGGTGACAGTTCGAGGAACCGCTTGGGGCCGCTCACGAAAGGATTGCCGCGTTCAAAAAAGCGCAACAGTTTGTCGGCTGCGCGTGTGATGCCGATGCGCACGCTCTTTCCGAGGCGGCCCACAGGATGGTCGATCGCGCCAAGCCAGAGTTTTTCATCCGCGCAGAGATCGACCCCGTCGTGGCGGCGATCGATCTGCAGGGCTTGCGCGAGGCGCCCCGGCCCGCGCGTGAGGTCCAGGAGCTCAGTGGTTTTGCGATGCCCCTGCATGATTTCGATTCCCTCCAGTGGCTCGAGCGCGCGGATCAAAATGGCTGCGGCGATTTCCGGGCGCTCGCTCACCACGTTGAGCATGAAATGAACGCCGTAGTTGAAAAAAACATAGACGTGGCCCGGGGCAAGATACATCGAACGGATTCGCGGCGTGGGTCCCCGAAAATGATGTCCGGCAGGATCGCCCGGAGGATAAGCTTCGGTCTCGACGATGCGACCGCTGACCCGTCCGGCAGGCAGTTCGTGCACTACCACTTTGCCGATCAGGAAGCGCGATAGCTCCACGGTCTCTTCGGGAAGTTCCGGGCGGCGGATTCGCCGAATGGAGATTTTCTGCGGTGATGCTTTGAAAGACGTCTCTGGTGAAGGACAGGGCGAGGCCATGCGAATTCACTTTCCGGGTGACAGAATCTGCTGAAGATCATCTGCCGACAGCAAGTCCTGGTAATCACGATGCTGCCGCAGGAAACTGGAAGCATAGGGACACAAAGGAACGACGCGCAGATGATTGGCGCGGGCGAAATCCAGGGCGGTACGCGTGAGCTTGGCGGCCAGTCCTTTGTGTTGAAGTGGCGAGGGCACTTCGGTGTGTTGCAACACAAGACGGTCCGGGAATCGGCGATAGCTAATAAGAGAGCGAAGCCCATCCACGGTGGCCTCGAAGCGGTGGGCCTCTTCATGGTGGGTGACGACTACATCGTCCAGGTTTAGCTCCACACGCACCCCGCTTTTGCTGGGTTTCTCGCTTTGCTCACGGACCCTCCGGCGGGCAAGATTCTATCAGCAATCCGCCAATGGCTAAGCGCCCGAGGAGTCCGGCGGCTCGTTGTTGAAGAGCCGGGCCAACTCCGCATGCTCGATGACCACGGCCGGGTCGTTTTGGATCGCGTCGAAATACTTCTTCTGAAACCCGTCTCCGGATTCTGTCGGAACGAACATCTTTCGCGCGAGGGAAAACGCTACCTTGGTGTACTCCGGAGTGATCGGCTCTTGTGCGGCGAGAGATTCGTCGATGCGCACGACAAACTCCGAAATGTTATGCAGCCAGGCGAATTGCGAATGGTCCACGACCAGACGGAATAATTCACCGGCGTTGACGTGCCCGTGCTCGCGCTCGTAGTTTCGGCGCTCCATCTCCAAGAGCTTCTTGTGCACGCGAAGAAGCGCCAGCCGCAAGGCAATCAGCTTTTCGCGAGCCGGGGAGTCGTGGTTGGAGCCCTCTAATTTGGAGTTTGCGGAGTCCATGTCTGTCTACATCACTATTTTCCGATAGCCACTGCCAATTTTCAAAACAAGCGTAGTCAAAGAATAGCGATGGGAGAGACCTAGATCAGAGATCACGGGGAAGGGCCTCGTGCCGACGAGCAGGGCAATGGTTCTCAGGAGGGATTTGCGGAATTTGTTTGTATTTTTTTGCTTAAGCCGATGTACCATGCGCGCGGCAGCGAGGGAAGAAAGCCATGAAAAGAATTGGTTTGGCCGTCCTGATTTCGTGCGCAGCGCCCGCTCTTTTGGGTCAGCAGCCGAGCTCACTGCCTGCTTTAAAAGAGGAAGCGGTCAAAGAAGTTGACAAGCTCGAAACGCTCACTCAGCAAATGATCGATGAGATTTTCAGTTTCAGTGAACTTGGCTTCCAGGAGTTCGAAACGTCTCGCTACGTTACCGGCATCCTCGAGAAAAATGCCTTTCGCATCGAGCGCGAGGTTGCGGGCATTCCCACCGCCTGGGTGGCGTCTTATGGGAGCGGTAAACCGGTGTTAGCTTTTATCACCGACTTAGACTGCATTCCGCGCGCCTCTCAGAGGCCTGGAGTGGCCTATCACGATCCTCTGGTGGAAGGCGCCCCGGGACACGGGGAAGGGCATAACTCCGGCATGGCCGTAAATGTGACCGCCGCGCTCGTTTTGAAAAAGCTGATGGACGAACATCGCATTTCCGGAACCATCGAGATTTTTCCCGGTGTTGCCGAAGAACTACTTGGGACCAAGGCGTTCTATGTGCGTGCCGGACTGTTCCGCGATGTGGATCTTGTGCTTGGAGCCCACGTGGGATCTGGATTCTCAACTTCGTACGCCACCGGCGACGGCAAGTTGAGCGGTCTGGTGTCGGTCGAATATTTCTTCCATGGCAAAGCGGCCCACGCGGCAATGGCGCCCTGGGAGGGACGAAGCGCGCTTGATGCAGTTGAACTGATGGACACAGGCTGGGATTTTCGCCGCGAGCACCTACGACCTGCGCAGCGCTCCCATCGCGTCATCCTCAACGGTGGCGATCAGCCAAACGTCGTCCCTTCCGAAGCGGCGGTTTGGTACTACTTCCGCGAACTGGATTACCAGCACATCAAGGAACTCTACGACGTCGGGAATTCCATCGCCGATGCGGCTGCGAAGATGACCGGCACCACCGTTGACCACAAGCTCGTGGGGTCCGCTTGGCCGCCCTTTTTCAACAAGGTCATTGCGGAGGCGCAGCAGCAAAACATCGCAGCCGTAGGTATGCCCAAGTGGAACGACGCGGATCAGATGCTCGCGAAATCGCTGCAGAAAGAAATCGGTGCAAAAGTGGAGGGTCTGAAGGAGAAAATTGAACCGCTCTCGGAACCCGAGAAAAACCTGACCGGCGGCGTGTCCGACGACGTGGGCGACATCTCCTGGAATGTGCCCATGACTTATCTGATGTATCCCGCCAACATACCCAACCTGCCGGGCCATAGCTGGCCGGACGCTGTTGCGATGGCCACGCCTATCGCGCACAAGGGTTCCACTGCGGGCGCGAAGGTCCAGGCCCTTACAGCCCTTGATCTTTTGTTGCAGCCGCAGCTGGTTCAACAGGCATGGGAATATTTCCAAAACGTACAGACGAAGGACATCCATTACAGGTCGCTCCTGAGTCCCGAGGACAAACCGGCCATTGAGATGAACAAAGAAAGAATGGAAAAGTTTCTGCCGCAACTGAAGAAGTTCTACTACAACCCTGCACGTTACAAGAGTTATCTCGAACAACTGGGAATCCGGTATCCGACGGTCAAAACCCAACCGTAGTGGATTTCCGTTGAAGGGCGACTCGCTCCGCTTAGCGGCTCAAGCACAAAAACAGGAACATTGCTCCAGTTCAGTCGAGTGCGTGCCGAAACGCGCCGAACCGAATATGCAAGCGAACGCACAGCCGACAAAGGGAATTGCGAAGGGCCAACCCCGGCACCGCCGTCAGTCGCCCGCGTTGTTCACTAGAATCCCGCCTGAACGGTCGTCTTCGGACGCGCCGAGAAAGCTGTCTGAGGGATCAGCCGCCAACACGCGATTGCGCCCGGGATGGGAAGGCGAACCAGGCATGGCCATGGGAACACCGGTCGATGCGGTTTTGGGCACTGTGAATCTGCTTACTCGTGATAGCGCTGCTCGCCGACGGGCAGAGCAATCGGCAGCCGATTGCCCGCGGGAGGCAGCGGGCAGGTGGAGTATGGCGTGTAGGCACAGGGGGGATTCTCCATGCGGTTGAAGTCCAGCACCAACTCGCCGGGCTTGTCAAGACCGCTCGTCGGGAAACCGGTATAGAGGAAACGGCACGCGGGATAGGTCGTGGTCGCGCTGGTGGTGTCGCGAAGAATAAAGAAAAGTTTAGCGACCGTCGGATCTTCGAGCACCGGCTCGAGCCGCCAGGTCTTACCGGCGAGCAGGAATTCTGCTGCGCCTGGGACCGGTTGGTCGTAGTTGGTGCCGACGAGAGTCGCAAGCGTTATGGTCTTGAACGGAACATAGGGGATCCACTTGGCGGTGACGCGATACGTCTCGTCCGGGGGATACCACTTGAGTCCGTGAAATCCAGTAATCGAGGGAGACTGGGCGTCCTTGACGCGCAGAGCGAAGCGGGATTCGCGGCGAATGACGTAGAGGTTGAGCTCGCCGATGGTCATGCGCGGCGCGACTTTGTCTTGGTTGGGTTCCGCGTGAAGAGATTGCGGTGTTGCGGGTGCTCCCGCCACTAGAAAATCTTGCGGGAATCCGTCCGAAGGCGGGTTCAGCGTGACCGTTGCTCCCTCGAGATGCAGGACGGCGAGATGCGCGGGCCCTTTCGCGAGGCGAATTTTATTGTCGGAGCCGGAGCCAACAGTATTGTCGCCCGGTTCGAGCCATTCCAGTCCAACCAGCGAGAGCCAGCCATCGGGCTTCAAAAGTTCCGCGGCGTGTTGCGTGCGCCAGGCGGCCAAGTCTCGCTCTAAATTGCCGTTCTGGGCGAGGAGTCGAGCGGCGAGCAAAAGACCAGCCAGAATCCTGGTGAGGTCAAGCGAGAATCGAGACGCTAAGCGCATAGGCAAGTATAACTCCGGGATAGGAGGCTGCGGGAACCCGGATGGCACCACGGAAAACAGGGACACGCATCACCGCGAAAGAGAGAAGGATGGCAAGCGGCTAGAATAGGCGAGTAGACCTGAGAGTGTTTGTCCCGCCCAAGCGCGCAACTGCAGATTCTTCTTCATGCGACGATGAGTTGCACGGTACTGCGGGGG
>Ga0182034_10000103_pt1 | contig 34101 bp, 34 predicted proteins | sample flu12Cox44000172_FD_125972 | JGI IMG/M metagenome (GOLD analysis project Ga0182034, IMG submission 125972) | Lab enrichment of tropical soil microbial communities from Luquillo Experimental Forest, Puerto Rico - flux4day.12C.oxic.44.000.172 | ecosystem: Environmental > Terrestrial > Soil >... | reverse complement strand
GTACGCGTAACGCAGCCCGAGCCACGGCGCAAGCCAGAGGATTTCCACCGAAAGTGCTGCCGTGCTGCCCTGGCTGGAATACGCCCAGCATCGCCTTCGACGCAAGCACCGCCGAGACAGGATAGAACCCTCCTGAGAGCGCCTTACCAATGATCACAGCGTCGGGCCGAATGTCTTCGTGCTGGAAGGCAAAAAGCTTACCCGTGCGACCGAGTCCGGCCTGAATTTCGTCGCAAATCAGCAGGACGCGGTTCGCGCGACAGATTTCTGCGGCTAATTTCAGGAAGCCCTTAGGCGGAATGAGGATTCCCGCTTCGCCCTGGATAGGCTCGAGCAGAAACGCGCAGGTGTTCGGCGTAATAGCTTGCTTGAGAGCTTGGGCATCACCAAACGGAATAATCTTGAAGCCGGGAGTGAACGGGCCAAAGCCATCGCGGTAGCTGACTTCGCTGGAGAAGCCCACGATGGTCGTCGTGCGCCCGTGGAAGTTGTTCGCACAGACGATGATTTCTGCTTTGCCCTCCGAAATGCCTTTGATTTTGTATCCCCATTTGCGCGCCGCCTTGATCGCCGTCTCGACAGCCTCGGCGCCTGAGTTCATCGGCAACGCTGCATCAAAGCCGGTGAGATCATGAAGCTCTTTGTAGAGCAACGGCAGTTGATCGTTGCGGAAAGCGCGCGAGGTTAACGTGACCTTGTGCGCCTGCTCGACCATAGCTTCAAGAATCTTTGGATGGCAGTGTCCCTGGTTCACTGCCGAGTACGAGGCCAGGCAATCGAGATAACGCTTTCCTTCGACGTCGTACACCCATACACCCTCAGCGCGTTCAATCACTACGTCCAGCGGATGGTAGTTATGCGCTCCATACTTCTCTTCCAGCTCGATGAGTTCGTTGGTTCGAGTCATGAGTTCTGTAGCTTGCATCAAATTTCGTCTCCCATCGTAGTAGCAACCAGCCATCAGCAGCTAGCAACTAGTTTTGCCTTTCGCTCTTCGCTAGTTGCTAGCGGCTAGCTGCGTTTTTAACTCCCCGTCGAGCATACTCAGCAGCGCCATCCGCACATACAGCCCACTCGCCGCTGGGCGAAAATATAGCGCCCCCGGATCGCATCCACCGTCTTGTCCATTTCCGCCATTCGCGGCAGCGGACGCAGGATCATCGCATCCGGCCGCATTTTCCGCAGTACGGTCGAGTCGATACCGTACCGTCGCGAACGCCCAACCGCATGATGCCGGTCCGGACGGATCCGTTCACCTAAGAGAAAGCCGGGAAACGCATGAATTGCCCACCCGCTCCGACTTCCTCCGTGTCCTCCGTGCCTATGTGGTGAATGATGGTTCCCCCTAGCGTGTCAAACCTCACGTGACCCTGTGACCGCCATCACTTCGCTTTGGGTATCAAGTGGGCAAAAATCAAACCATCGTTCGGTGCCTGGTGGATGTCCCAACCGCAACGTAATTCCATTCGCGACGGCGATTGAAGGTGAGGAACTTGCAGCTTTCGCAACTGACACTCCGCGTCGTCGCCAAGGAACAAAAGCATGGCAAGAGGTTCGGTTCAAATCGTAGTGGAGCGATGTAAGGCCTGTGGTTTCTGCGTAGAGTTTTGTCCGACCCGCGTCCTTGCGCTCTCCTCCGCCTTCAACGCCAAGGGCTATCACCCTCCCTACATGGTCCACCCGGAAAAATGCAGCGGCTGCGATCTCTGTGGAATGTACTGTCCCGATTTCGCCATCTTCGGATTCAAATATCCTGCTGAAGAGACAGAGAACAAAGACGCCCCGCAGGTCGCTGCCCCCGCGCCGCGCGCATCGGAGGTGCAGGATGCACGCTGACCCGGCTGGCGTACTCACCGGCTCCCACTTTCTTGACGGCGATCACGCTTGCTGTGAAGGAGCACTCGCGGCAGGGGCGCGTTTCTCCGCCGGATACCCAATCACGCCGTCGACCGAAGTGGTGGAGCGCTTCGCACAACGCATCCCGACAGTCGGCGGCACTTTCATCCAGATGGAAGACGAACTCGCTGCCTCGATCGCCATTCAAGGCGCAGTTTGGGGAGGAGCCAAGGCCTTTACCGTGACCTCCGGTCCCGGCTTCTCCCTGATGATGGAGCACATCGGCCTCGCTGCCATGACCGAAACGCCTTGCGTCTTTGTTAATGTGCAGCGCGGTGGTCCATCGACCGGCTTGCCGACGCTTCCCGCACAGGCCGACATGATGCAGGTGCGCTGGGGTTCGCACGGTGACTACGAGATCATCGCCCTCTGTCCCAATTCGCCGCAGGAATGCTTTGACCTGACGGTGAAAGCGTTCAACCTCGCCGAGCAGTATCGCTGCCCGGTGTTTGTGATGCTCGATGAAGTTGTCGGCCACATGACCGAGAAAGTCGTGATCCCACCGCCCAAGCAGATCGAAGTTACGCCGCGCCGCTACACCACCGTTCCTCCTGATCAATTCAAGGCTTACGAACCGAAGGAAGACCTCGTACCCGACATGCCGCACACTGGCCAGGGCTATAACGTTCATGTCACCGGGCTCACGCACGACGAGCGCGGCTATCCCAACATGAAACCGGTCGCGCAGGACAAGCTGGTCCGCCGGCTCATGGACAAGATCGTCAGGAATGCCGACGACATCTGCCTGTTCGAAGAATCGGATGTCACCGACTCCGACTGCGTCGTGGTCTCCTACGGCATCACCTCGCGCATTGCGCAGCGCGCCATTGAAATGGCCCGCGAGAAAGGCGTGAAGGTTGGTAAGTTCCGCCTCATCACCGCATGGCCCTTCCCCGAGAAGAAGATGAAGGAAGTCGCAGCTCGCACCGACTCCATTGTTGTCGCAGAGATTAATCTCGGCCAGATGGTGCGCGAGGTCGAGCGCGCCGTCGCCGGTAAGGTTCCTGTCCGCTTCGTCGGACACGCCGGCGGCAGTGTCCACAATCCCGAGGACATCCTGAAGGCCATCATGGAGGTGGCGTGATGACGACCCTACCCGTGCAAACCAACGTGGTGGAACAGTTCTTGCGGATGGACCGCATCCCGCACATCTGGTGCCCCGGCTGTGGCATCGGGACCAGCGTGAACTCTTTCGCGCGGGCCTTGATCGACGCCAAGATCGACGTGAAGAACCTGGCCATCGTCTCCGGCATCGGCTGCACCGGTCGCGTCGCCGGGTATGTCAACCTCGATTCATTCCACACCACGCACGGACGGGCGCTGCCGTTCGCCACCGGACTCAAGCTGGCGAATCCGAAGCTCAACGTGGTCGTGTACTCCGGTGATGGCGATCTTTTCGCCATCGGCGGCAATCACCTGATTCACGCCGCCCGCCGCAACGTGGACCTTAAAGTCATCTGTGTGAACAACCTGATTTACGCTATGACAGGCGGCCAGACGGCACCCACGACGCCGCGCGAGGTAGTCACGTCCACCAATCCTCACGGAACGTACGATTCGTCCTTCAATCTCCCCTATCTAGTCGAAGCTGCCGGTGCCGTGTACGTCGCGCGGTGGACCACTTTCCACGTGCGCCAAATGGCGCGCACCATGCAGGAGATGTTCAGAAAGCGCGGCTTCTGCTTTCTCGAGGTCATCTCGCCCTGCCCGACGCTCTATCAGCGCCGCAACAAGATGGGCGACGGACTCGACACGATGATCTTCTACAAGGAGCACAGCAAAGTTCGCAACGGCGCGCCCACCAGCGAAGTTTCGCTGAGCAAGGCGGGCGAGATCATCGTTGGCAAGTTCGTCGATCGTGAGCGTGCCGACTACCGCGACCTGATGCACGAGCGATTCTATGAAACCCTGGGAGACCGCTACGTGGAAAGAGAGGCATGCGAATGCGAAATCTAACCGAAATCCGCATCTCCGGGTTCGGCGGACAAGGTGTGATTCTGTCGGCCATCGTCATCGGCAAGGCTGGCTGCATCTTCGAGCACGGCTTCTCGACCATGACGCAGTCGTTCGGACCTGAGGCCCGTGGTGGCGCGTGCAGCGCACAGGTCATCCTGTCGAATGAGCCCATCCTCTATCCTTACGTCACGCGTCCCGACATTTTGGTCACGATGTCGCAGGAAGCATACTCGCTCTTCACGCCGCAACTCAAAGAAGACGGCATTCTCATTATCGAACAGGACCTTGTGCGTGTGGAAAAGCTGCCGCCGGGCGTGCGCGTTTATGGCGTGCCGGCCACGCGTCTCGCCGAAGAACTCGGCAAGCGCATGGTGCTTAACACAGTGATGGTCGGCTTCTTCGCGGCGGTTACGAATGTGCTGGAGCCCGGGGCAGTTCGCCGGGCAGTTGCCGACTCTGTGCCGGATGCCTTCCGCGAGCTCAACCTCAAGGCATTCGACAAGGGTTTCGAATATGGCACCGAGCACCTGACTGCCGAGGTCGAGAAAGAGGAGCCCGAGATCGAAGTCTCAACCTTGGAACAGTAGCTCCATACCCTTAATTACATGGCAGCACAAAGCCGGCCCAAATTGGCCGGCTTCTTGTTGTCCGCTTGCAGCTCGTAAACCGTCCTGCTAATCCCTCTGATGCTGAAACGTACTCAACGCGGACACAAATCCCGTCGCCTGGACGATGTCGTTTCCCTGATATGGACGGTCGAGGTCCGCGATCGCCACCAATACCAGCGAGATGAGAAAAGTCAATACAATCACTTGCAGCACATGGAAACGAAAGCTCGACACTCCAAAGAAGCAGGACGCGGCAACCGTGATGATTCCGCCCGCAACCAACACCGCTCGCAGAATTCCCGGTAGCTGTTCCCGGCCATGCATCAGGCGGATGCGGCGATACTCGGTCAACATCCGCAGTTCCTCCATGAATTGATAATTGGCAATCGAGTCCGGACTGGAATGCGCCTGGGCTTGGCCGGCCAGCCTCCACAATCGATTGATGATCTCGGTGGTTTCCCGCGGCACCGACTTTCCCGCCTGCATATCGGGCCACTCCTGACTAATGACAACATGCGCGTATTTTTGACAGAGATCTTGCACTTCCGCCCCGACGGCGGGGTCGATGTCGCCTGTAATTCGCCAAATATTGACTAGCGAATTGGCCTCTTGCTCCGCGTTGGCTTGGGCTGCCTGTAGGTTGTTCCACACACCCGAAAGCATGAACGCCAGGATCACGGCATAGGTCGTCCCAATCACGGCCACGACAGCGCCGGTAAAGTCGTTCGAATCTTTTCTCGCGTGCGCCGCCGACGAGCGCGTCACAAGGAAGAGGAAGACCAGCGCTGCGATCACACAGGCCGCAATGATGAGGATGTCGAAGAGCAAAGCTTCTTAATACCGCCAAATTCAAAACATTAGCGGGTATGAGCTTACACCGAAGCGCGCGATCAAAAGTGACGCCCCTTCCAGGTGTATCAGAGTAGTAAGTGTTTGGATTTGGTCTTTCCCAACTGACAACTGACGACTGGCAACTGCTTCTATCCCACGCGCAAAATTTTATGCTCCGGACATCGCGCGCCGGCGGCTTCGATGAGCTGATCGATCAGGCCGGCTCCGTAGCGAACCAGGAAATACACTCCCGCAATTTCGCGCTCCTGAAGCGTTTTATGCGGAAACAGGGCATTCTCGATCATTGCCGCGTGGCGTGCCAGGACTTGTTGCTTGCGCAACTCCGCCTGTGCCGCACGCTTCTCCAGTCGGCCGACCTGGTAGCGCATCTTGCTGGCTGCGTTTTTGGCGGCGCCGACAAGAGTCTGATCCAGCTTGTGCAGCGACTCGCTGATGCGCTGCATAGCCTCATCGACGGTTCGTATTCCATACTCGAAATCGAGCTTCAGCTCTTGAGGCAGCGAGTGTTTTGCCAACTCTTGGCGCAACTGCGTCTCACCGTGAAACAGGTCTTCCAGGTTGAGCTCATACTTGTTGAGCAGTTTCTCGATCTTCGGCTCCAGCAGCGTTGCGCTCATGCGCGGCAGGATCGGCGTCACACGGGCCAGCAGTTTTTCGTACACGACGCGAACCTGCGCGAAATAGGCGATCTCCGCCGGGCCACCGATATAGGCCAGGGTGGGCAGCCAGTAATCCTGCAAGACCGGCCGCAGCAGCACGTTGGGGTTGAAGTTCTGCGGCGCGTCAGCGATCAGGCGCTTCAGTTCCTCCGGCGACAAACGCTGCTTCCGAATCGTGAACTGACCATTCGCACGATGCACCGGAACGCGCGCGCCATCTACCACCGCAAACAGGGGCGTGGACTGCTCCGTTACCTTCACCTGTTCGTGGTAGCCGGCCCGGCTGAGTTCTTTGTTCTGGGCCAACAGCGCCTCGTCTACCTCCGGCGCCCGGTCGATGGCCTCGACAAAAAGAGGTGCGGCAACTTTATGCAACTCCGCATCGGACGGGTCGAGAAGAATGAGCCCGTACTGGGAGAAGATTCGCGTGATCAGCCGCGCAAAGGCGCCGGAGAACGTCTCGCTCTCGCGATAACCCTCGCGCAGATATTCCGCAACGGGTGAGTCACCGAGAAGTTGTGCAGCCTGGGCCACAATGTTGTCCGTCCCGGCCGCAAGGCGCACGTTCGCAACCGGCGAATCCGGCTTGCCCTGGGTCACGGCTGTAAACGGCTTGAGACAATACGACGAATCCAGTAGCAGCGCCTGGTTTACCTCGGCGAGATCGTGGTCTTCCGTCGCCATCCAAAAGACCGGCACACACGGCACGCCCGCGTCTTCGACCTGCTTCGCCAGCGACAAGACCGCTGCCGCCTTCAGCAGCGACATCAGTGGCCCGCCGAACAGTCCAACTTGCTGGCCGGTGACAACCGCGTGCGCACCTTCGTGCAGCCGTTCAATGTTCGACAGCGTCTTCTCCGACGCGCCCCAGGTGCGATTCTGCCGCTCCAACGCATCGGCGACTTGCCGGTGCAAAGGTGTGCCATGGGGCACCACCGCAGCACGGCGGGCGATTTCTTCCGGCTCGAAAGAGTATGGGAAGAAGCGACGAATTTCAGGAGAATGAGAGAGGAAGTCAGCGAAGAGCTTGGTAGTGTGCGGGATCGCGTGGAAAGAGATGCAGTCGGGTATCAAGCCGTCACCTCCCAACAACAGCAGTAAGCTGGGTTCGCCATCACGGTCCCTGCGCTTTCCCGAGAATCTGTATTGCGTATAAGACTAGCAGTCCGACAAAAGGTTTCGATGATCGGCAAGGCGCAGGGATGCAGATTTGCAAAATTGTGTGATGAACCGCCGACATCAAGCCAGCGATTGCATCAGAGCCTGGATGAGTATCTTTTATACGCGGACTCATGGATGCTACGGCCGCCAACGCCGCAAGTTCCCTCAACGGTCGTCATGTGAAAGCCAACGGGGGTGCCCCATCCTTTAGCTTCCTTTGGCCAGGATGGGGTGAGGGTCAGAACTTCATCGATGCTCTCTTGGCCAGCTCCTTCAATCTTCATTACCGAATCACGAATCCGGCTCGGATTCACCACGCTCTGAGTCCGCCCAGCGAACGCCATAATCCAGCCCAGCCAGCAAAAGGTATTTACGATAACGATGTCAGCTTGGGCCACTGGCTCGAACTGACACTCACGTCGGTTTACAACAGCAAACTCTAACCGCATCGTTCGTGACCGCTATACACCCTCCCAAGCGGTTCCTGGCGTAAATTGGCTCGATTAGGTCAACTTGGCACGCATAGGAGTTGCAGACCATGAAAGCACGGGAACTGTAGGTCGCCAATGTGTTCGCCATAGGCATTGCCTCACGCAGCAAAGCGCCAGTGCGCGAGGCCGTTTCCCATAAAGACGATCACAAACAGACGTTCATCTGTGGCTTTCTGATGCTGATGAATTATGGCGTCATGTACGAGCGCCATCGGGGTCAGGCGCCTCAATCCAACACGTGCAGCGGCACTGCCGGAATTGGCGACGCCTACTCTGAGGACGTAATCCAGGATCTGCGCTGGCAAAGTCACTACCTTGCAGCAGCAACTCCACGAGTAGTGGAGATGAAGAAAGAACAGATAGGCAGGGCAAGACAGGAGATGCTCCCGGCCCCGCTGGCCCAGCCGCTCAGCAGCACCGCCTGACGGGCCGTTTGCCTAGCTTGCCGCATCTAATTGTTGGGCCAGATTGACTTCCGGCCAGTGGCTGCTAGAGTGAAGGCAGCCGTTCCTACCGTGGGGGCGTCACGGCTTCGACGGAAGTGATTGCGGTTAAGAGGCATACCGGAGTGTTCGCATCCGAAATCGCGGACGACAACACAATTGCCAACCAACAGCTGGCATACGCTGCTTAATTAACTAAGTAGCCGCTGTCCCCGGCTTTGCTCACGGGCCGGGAGACGGCGTCGCACAGTGAGCTGGCTTCGAACTCTACGTCTGGGAGTTCGAGGCGAGATCTACAGGCTGGCCGTTCGCGTTTCTTGTCGGTTCTGAGCGCGTTTGGCGAGAGTGCCGGGCAACCGGCGCAGGAACATGACTAAGTATGTAGGCTCTTAACTGACAGCATTTTCGGACAGGGGTTCAACTCCCCTCGCCTCCACCAATGATTCTTGTAGCGGGCCCACGGAAAGAGATCACTCAGTGGGTTCGAGATTTCAGCCGTCGGCTCACATTCATCCCAGCAAGTGCAAAGGCGACAATTGTCGGGCCCCGAATCGCCGCCCCAGCAAGCGGCCTAATTTTCTCCACTACAAGGGCCCACCCTTTGCTTTAAGTTTGAGTCTCTGAAGCAGTAGACATGAGTACAAGAACTCTGATCCTCTTCATCTTAATCTTTCACCACTACTAGTCGCGGCGCGTCCGCAGTCAGAGGAGCAAGGGGACAGGCCAGCCATAGAGCCGCGCACGCGCGCACATGCTGCGGCAAAGGTTAACGTTGAAGCCAAGACCTACGACCAAACTTCGGGCACGGTATTAATAGAGATCCACTTAAGGGAAACGTTCACTGGAGAGATCGATGGCGAAAGTCCGGTTCGGGCTTTATAGGTCCTACGCGACGGTCACTCTGCCAGCCTCGTCAGCGTGCCGCGATTCCGCGGGACTCAGCGGACGTCAGGGAACCTTCGTGCTTCAAGGTCAAGAAACGGTCGAGAACGGCAAGATCAAAGCGACATGGCTCGTCGTTCCCGACTGCGGGGCGAGGGTGGCTTTGAAGACGGCTTTGGAAAAGGGTCACACGCGGACATTGGATTACTTCGAATGATGCAGCACAATTCTTCTGCCTGCCCTTGCCTTGGGAGTTTTCCTCGTACATTCTCGGACGGTTAGAACGAGAGCGAACACGATGCGGGGCCTCCAGATCGAATCAAATTATCCTAAGCGGTTGCGCCGCTTATCTGTACAAGTCACAATTTTGGCATCCTAGTTGCGGGCTTCAACGCAGGAATCTCCATGCAGAGAGGTGGCCGATGCGTCGTCTAGCAGAGGACATCCGTTACGCGCTCCGGCAGTTGCGCCGTTCACCCTCGTTCGCGATCCTCGCGCTCATCACTCTGACTTTGGGAGTGGCAGCGAATGTGATCGTCTTTGGCATAATCGATGCATTCTTTCTACGCCCGTTGCCGGGGATCAGCGAGCCGCAACAGCTCTATATGGTGCAGCATCGCGAGGACCTCTGGATCACGCTTTCGTATCCTCAGTACAAGGACGTGCGCGATCGGAACACGGTTTTCTCCGGTGTGGCGATGTACCGTCCGGCACGCATCGGCCTGGGACAAACCGGAAAGGCACAGCCGGTGTGGGGGTTTGAAGTCAGCGGAAACTACTTCGACGTGTTGGCCGTGAAGCCGGCTTTAGGTCACTTCTTTCATGCGGAAGATGACGTTGATCCCGGCGGCAAGCAATATGTGGTGCTGAGCTACCGCTGCTGGCAAGAGCAGTTTGGGGCGAACCCCAATCTCGTCGGAACCACAATCTATCTGAACAAGTACCGATACACACTGGTGGGAGTGGCTCCGGAAGAATTTCGCGGAACGGAACGCCTGATTCTGCCGGACGTCTGGGTGCCTGTCTCTAACGAAGTCCTGATCGAGGGCTTCGATTGGATTCATAACCGCAGTGACAGCAATGCGTGGGTGATTGCGCGGCTCAAGCCGGGGGCCACGAAGAGCCAGGCCGAAGCAAATTTGAACAGCATTGCGAAGGAGCTTGCGCGCGAGTATCCGCACAACGATGAAAACCTGAAGCTGCGGCTGACGAAGCCGGGCTTTCTCGGCGATGCGCTAGACGGGCCGGCGCGCGGTTTTACGTTCGCGATCATGCTGCTGGCGCTGCTGGTGTTGCTGGCGGCATCGGCCAATCTCGGTGGACTCTTCGCTGCCCGCACTGCAGACCGTGCACGCGAGCTGGCGATCAGGATGGCTGTGGGATCGAGCCGGCTGCGAATCTTTCGGCAGTTGGTGACCGAGTCCGTGCTGGTGGCAGTGATTGGGGGAATCGCCGCGATGTTTGTGGCACGCGTCGCATTGCGCTTTCTGACTCAGTGGCGTCCGCCGACGGAGTTCCCCCTTCAGATAGCGGTCAACCCGGACACAACCGTCTACATGTTCGCACTTTTTGTCGCAACCTTGACCGGAGTGTTGCTGGGATTGCTGCCCGCACGCCAGGTATGGAACACGGATCCCAACCAGACGCTGCGAGGAGGCGGGTCCTCGCCCTTCCTTTCGCGTCGGTGGACCATGCGCGATGTTCTGCTTGGAGTCCAGATTGCCTTGTGCTGTCTATTGGTCACCGCCTCGCTGGTCTCGCTCCGTGGACTCGTGCGCGCGTTTCGCATGCCCATCGGATTCAATCAGCAGGATGTGACGCTCGCCATGTTCGATCTTCATCTGGCGCGTTACACCGACGACAACCTTCCTCTTGCACAGCGGCAGTTGCTCGAGCGGGTTTCCCGCTTACCGGGTGTAGCGGCCGCGGCCTATTCAAATTCAACGCCACTTTCTCTCGATGAGTCGGAGACTGATGTTTACCCGGAAAACGTTCACGAGTTTCGCCCCACGAACGTGATGTTCAATGCCAATTACTACAGCGTTTCGCCGGGATATTTCCGCACCGCGGGAACCCGGCTGCTGGTAGGACGCGAATTTAGCTGGAACGACGATCAGCATGCGCCGGAAGTTGCGATGGTCAACGAAACCTTCGCGCGGCGCTTGTTCGGGACGGGCTCGCCTATCGGGAGATACTTCAACACCGACATGAGCCATCGAATACAAGTGGTCGGCGTAGTTGAGGATGGAAAGTATGTGTTCCTCGCGGAAGAGCCCACCCCGGTAATCTTCTTCCCCATTCTGCAAGTGAAGAACAGTTCGACCGTGCTGCTGGTTCGCTCGCCTCGTGCCTCATCCGAGATGGTCCCCGCCGTTCGCAGGGCTGTGAACGAGTTCGACCCCAGCATTCCTGTCTTCGGCATTCGCAGTTGGGCTGATGCGCTTGCCATTGCGTTGTTTCCTGCGCGTGCAGCCACGATCGCACTAGGAGTATTCGGCGTGCTGGCGCTGATGTTGGCCGTCACCGGGATGTTCGGTCTGGCTTCGTACTCGGTGAGCAAGCGGTTGCGCGAGTTGGGCATTCGGATAGCGTTGGGAGCACACACGCAGGACATCATGCGCAGTGCTCTCGGCAGAACCGCGATGTTGCTAATCGTGGGATCGGCCGCCGGTTTACTGCTGGGCATCGCCGCTACCCGGGTGCTGGCCATGATCGTGTACCAAGCGAGTGCGCTGGATCCGGTGGTCTTGCTCGGTGTGCTGGCAACGATGGCGCTGGTTGGCATCATCTCTGCTTCCCTGCCAGCGAGGCGAGCGTTGACTGTCAATCCGGCGAGGCTGCTGCGAGAGGAGTAGGAAAAAAGCGGCTGGAACGAGGCATGCGGGCCCCACATTTGCCAACTTCAGGCAATGCGCCACTAGGCGCGCCGGTCCCGGCATATACCACTGCTGCTGTCAAACATATCGGTGCCCGAATGGGCGGCAGAAGCCTTTGTCAACAAAGCGCTCGATGGGCCGGGCACCGGTCCCGGTGTATTGTCAATGCATGTTACCGATCCCGTTCCCGAGAGCACTTGCAGTCGTCGCCGTGTTGGCCGGGCTCGCAACTCAGAGCATGAAAGCGCAAACTACGCCGTCATCTTCAAAGCCGGAATCGCCGAAACCGAAGCCGGAGGAAACCGAGGTCTGGTCGCCCGAGCCACCGATCGTCACGCCGGGCGCCACCTGCGGCGCGCCTCCGTCCGACGCCCTCATCTTGTTCGACGGCAGGAATCTCGATGAATGGGTTTCTGCGCAAGACCACTCACCCGCACAGTGGCTCGTTGCCGACGGAGTGATGACTGTCAACAAGTCCGCCGGCAACATCGAGACCAGGCGGAAGTTTAAGAACTACCAACTGCACATCGAGTGGCGGGTTCCCGAAAACATCGCCGGATCAGGCCAGGCGCGCGGAAACAGCGGCGTGTTCCTCGCCTCCACCGGCCCGAAAGACGCCGGATACGAATTGCAGGTGCTCGACTCCTACAACAACAAGACCTACGTGAACGGACAGGCTGGCGCAATCTATAAGCAATCGCCGCCGCTGGTGAATGCGAATCGCAAGCCCGGTGAATGGCAGAGCTATGACGTTGTATGGACCGCGCCCACCTTCAACTCTGATGGCTCACTCAAAACGCCCGCTTATGTGACCGCCTTCTTCAATAGCGTCCTCATCCAAAACCATTTCGAGTTGAAAGGCGAAACGCTCTACATCGGCAAGCCGTTCTACAAAGCATTCGACGGAGCGCCCATCAAGCTTCAGGCGCACGGCGACAAGAGCGAGCCCATCAGCTTTCGCAATATTTGGGTCCGGGAGCTCAATTAGCAATTAGCCATTAGTGTCCGATTGAAAGTCCAATAACCGTACCTGGTTAGGGTTCTCGCTTTGTTGAGCGAAAAAGCTTGATTTGTGGCACACATCGAAGATGCGTGCACAAGGCAGACTTCCCCACATCTCCGCGATTTCCCGTGCTTTGCTGGACCGAGACTCAGCTTGCCCAGTCTCTCGCGGGTGCAGGACGCCTGCACAGCCGAAAAACCGTTTTGCATGCTTGGGTTTACCTCGGGGGTCTAAGCACGGCGTATTTCAACGTGTTGAGCCACTCTTCGACTCTTCAGCGCAGGTTTTGAAGTCGTGCACTGACGCAAGACAGTGGGTAGACGAGTTTTTCAGCGGGGCTTTCTCACGCCACCTTCTTCGCCGCAGCCGCCAGCGGCCCAAACTCTTCCGCCAGCCGATGTAATGCTTGCGCGACAAACTCTCCAGCCAGCGGTCTTCCGTGTCCTGGAAACACGATCCTCGGCTCCAGCTCGGCCAATCGCTGTACCGACCTCCCCGCGTGCTCCCAGTTCGAGGTGAAGTAGCTTGGTGGCCCATGCAACTCCGGCTGTTGCGCCAGTGCCACTTCGAAGAACGACTCCGGCTTCGTCGTGCAAAATGCATCTCCCACGATCAGCGCGCGGTCGTCAGGGCGATAGAACGACACGTGGCCCGGGGAATGCCCAGGGGTATGCAGAACCTGCCATCCTGGAAGTTGCGCCAACGCGCTGATCCCACCACCATCAGCGGGCAGCTCGCGAAGCCAGTCACTCAGGTTCACCGGCCCTCGCGGATACAGCGGCGACGCCAACGACATCAGTCCCCCGCCCACATCAACATCCGGCGCCGGATACTCACTAATTCCCGTGAGGTAGGGAAATTCCATCGGATGCGCGTAGATCGGCACATCCCATTCGCGCGCCAACTCACCGGCTGCACTTACATGGTCGAAATGCCATGTGTGAGCACGATTGCATTGGGAGGCCAGTTGAAGTGCTTCTCCGCCCAATGGCGAATCAGGCGGGCCGTAAACGGTAGCCCCGCATCAACCAGTGTCCACGAACTGTCGAGATGGGTTACGGCGAACACGTTGACGAATGCCAGCCGCAACCCGCGTATTCCATCGGCGACGTGGTCCAGGGAAATCACCTGCTCTTTCGCGATCTGCAAACGTATCCAATTGGATTTCAAGTTCATCATAGGATGCCCAACTCGCCGGCGATGTTTCCTCGCGCATGGCAAAGGCCTGTTGGAGTCATGTTTCCCCAGATTCCGGAGGTGCGACCCCAAAAGTATCTTGCGAACTGTGAAGCAGTACGCCGAGCAAGCTAGGTTAGGGGCAATACGACTGCCCGAGGACGTTGATCTGCGTGGTAACATCAAAATTTGGGCCAATTTTTGCCAGGGTCCCAGGGGTCTACACAGCGGTGCGCATCCTTTTCATCGGCGACATTTTCGGACGGCCCGGGCGCACCATCGTTCACGAACGCTTGGCCGAGCTACAGAAACAGTACAGCGCTGAGCTAACCATCGCCAACGGCGAGAATGCCGCCGGGGGTTTCGGCATCACACCGCAAATTGCCGAAGAGCTGTTCGAACTCGGTATCGACGTGATCACCACCGGCAACCATGTTTGGGACAAGCGCGAGATCATTGACTACATGAACTCAGCCAACGGCAATGAGGCGTCGTTGGCAAGGCGGGTCCTGCGTCCGGCGAACTATCCCGCTGGCACTCCGGGCTACGGGTGGTATCAGGGAAGCACGCGTAGCGGAGTGGATTATGCAGTCATCAACGTGCAAGGAAGGGTGTTCATGGCGAACAATGACGATCCGTTTCGCGTGGCCGATGAGTTGCTGAAGCAAATCACGGCAAAGGTCGTGGTTGTGGATTTGCACGCCGAAGCCACGTCGGAGAAGGTCGCGTTGGGCTGGCATCTCGACGGCCGTGTGACCGCAGTGCTGGGCACGCACACGCATGTCCCGACGGCGGACGAGCAAGTGCTGCCGAGAGGGACGGCAGTGCAAACCGATGTCGGCATGACCGGGCCATTTGACGGTGTAATCGGGGTGCAGAAGGAGCTCATCCTGCAGAAATTTCTGACCAACATGCCGTCGCGCTTTGAGCCCGCGTCGGACGATGTCCGCCTCTGCGCCGCAGTGATCGAGTGCGATGGGGCGACGGGAAAAGCCAGCAGGATAGAGCGGATTATGCTGAGGCATAGGTGATGCTGCAACTAGCAACTAGCAGCTAGCTTGTCTGTAATTCGTAATTAGTCATTCGTGATTACTTGATAAAACGGGATTTTGGGTGCTTCCGCAGTCGGCTTCAGCTTGGGTGCGCGGATTGCAGCGGTCGCGAGCGACGAAGTACGTCTGTAGCACCGCTCAATGAGGGCCAGAGCTAATTGCAAATTGCAGCTAATTGCTAGCTGCTAATTGCTTTTCTTATGTCCCACTCCGACGAACTCTTCATGGAGGAAGCCCTGCGCGAGGCGCAGCGGGCGCACGCGCTCGGAGAAGTTCCGGTGGGCGCCGTGGTGGTGCGTGACGGCCACATTGTGGGACGTGGCTGCAATCGCCCTATTGTCGAACGCGATCCGACAGCCCATGCAGAGATGCAGGCCCTTCGCGAGGCCGGACATGTTGTCGGCAACTACCGCCTGCTGGATTGCGACCTTTACGTGACCGTCGAGCCCTGCGCCATGTGTGCTGGAGCGATTACCCACGCGCGAATCCGCCGCCTGATCTACGGTGCCGAAGACCCCAAGGCAGGCGCCGTGCACTCGATGCTGCAAGTGCTGAACCATCCCAAGTTGAATCACCAGGTGGAAGTGACCGGCGGGGTGTTGGCAGCGAGGTGTATGGACCTGTTGCAGGCATTCTTTCGTAACCGGCGATAGAGAGTCGGGCTTTTGTTAAACTAAAAGGACCGGCAGCCTCGGCCGGGCACAACCGCTGCGGAGAGGTGCGTGAGTGGTTGAAACGATCCGCCTCGAAAGCGGACATACCTGAACGGGTATCGGGGGTTCAAATCCCTCCCTCTCCGCCATATGCCCCTTCGACGTGTTTCCACAATTCTGCGCGGAAGGCTTCCAGGATCCCCGGGCACGGACCGGTTACCACAATCGGAGAAGAGCGGGAGACAAATCCGTTTCTAGCTGGGTAGTTCGCCAGTCGTTTAAGATATCGCTATAGCTTTTTACCGATTGCGCATGCCCTTCACGCTTTCTCACGCCGCCGCTTCGCTGCCGTTTCGCCGGTTCAAACCAATCTGGCCTGCACTGGTGATCGGAACCTTTGCGCCTGACCTGCAATATTTCATTTTTCTTTCAGACAAGGATCGGAGCGGTCACCACTTCCCTGATGTACTGCTGTTTACGCTGCCCCTCGCCCTTCTGGTGCTGTGGTTGTTCGAGTGGGTGGTGAAGGGGCCGGCCGTTGAACTCTTGCCCAGCGGCTGGCAACGGAGGCTCCAGAACAAGACGGCGCCTCTGTCGTTCTGGCGCTGGCGGCAGTTCGGCAGGATCGTGTTCTGGGTCGCATTGGGCGCTCTGACGCATCTCGCCTGGGACCAATTCACGCATCCGTATACACGCACCGCAGCGTATTGGCCGCTGCTCAAAACCCACTTCACCCTGCCTTTCTGGCACCCCACGCCATTGGCAGGGCTCCTGCAAGACGCCAGCACCGTCCTAGGCGCCCTGGCTTTGTGCGTCTGGTGCGCGGCCTGGTATAGCCGGACGCCCCCAGCATCCGAGACGACCGCTGCGGAGCTTCCGCCCCTAACCAAGCTTTCCGTCGTCTCGGGCATCCTATTTCTGGCGCTGGCTGCAGGCTACGCCCTGGCCTGGTTCACGCTGTCCAACCACTTCGGTCGGGTGGGCCGCTCGACCGCCCTAGCCATTACGTTCATGGCAATGACCCAAGTGTTCTGCGTGGAGATGCTGATCTACGGGGCGGCCGTGACGTTGCGGAATCGCCAGCACCATGTCACTGTCCGCCAAATCAACCCAGCCGTTAAATCGTGCCGATAGAACCCCCTGCCCGGCTGAGCTGAGGCAACTGACACGGATTTTTGGAAACTTCTATGTTGCGGAAACAAAAATCTTGCTGCACCCTCGGTCTACGGATAGAACGCGCTAGTTGTGTCTGGCTACCGTGGCTGTGGGCACAGATTTAGGTTCAACTGCGATTACATTCAGCAGCGCGTTTGCGAGCCCTAGCAATCACTTCTGCGAGCCCTTCTTCCGCGTCCGAGTCAACTGGGTCGGATCGGTGTGCGAAGGCGTCAATCGACCCGTGCGTCGTAGGCACGATTGCCATATTCGAGGTCACCTTCCCATCCAAGGAGTTGAACGTTGGATTAGTGTGAAGTATGACGACGAAAAACCTCGCACCGAAGTCTGGGATATTGCTGACAACCATACTACTCTGATTGTTACCGGCACACCGTCGTCCATCATTGCTGCATTATCGAACACAAGAAGAAGATGGTCGAGTTCGGTTGTGATGGGTCTGACCCCGGCGACACAACTGAGTTCGACCTTCAGGGGTTACCGGACACACTTGCTAAGCTGAAGGAGGTCTGCACTGACTTCGGTCGGGTGCTTTTGTCCCTAACGTTCCACCTTTTTACTATTGTGGACTGGGCATCGTCGCGGTACTCTCGCTTGGGAAAGTCACCGATGCCCACTTCTCATCCTGAACGGTTTGACTGGATTACCGTGGCAGCGATTATTGCTGGCCCAGTGCTTGCATTGTTCGCACAGCGCGTTCTCGACGTTCTGCGAGAGAAGAAGAAGAACAAGCTGCGCACTGGCTTGTATCACACTCTTATGCGCACTCGAAACAACATCTACTCGCCAGAGCATCTTCAGGCGCTAAATTCAATTGACTTCGTATTTAAGGACAGCCAGAAGATTCGGAATGCGTGGAAGGCCGTACTCGATCAGGCATCGACTCCGTTTGACGTGCACGACAACGGTGCTGTCGTCGCTTGGAATTATCGCCTATTAACGCTCAGGGTTGACCTATATCAGATCATTGGACAAGAGTTGGGTTTCGATCACAGTGCCGACTACATTAAGCGTGGCATCTACAGCCCTCGACTGCTGACCGACGTTGATGAAGAATGGCACAAGGTAAGGCGAGGTCTTGCTCAGGCGCTCGACGGAGGTTCCCTCTCCGTTTCAGTTGTAGAAGCGGACGCACCGTACGGTTCGAATCGTCACTAGCCGCCAATTACATCAACACCCATACCAAGCCTGATTTTTCAGCCCCGTCGCGGGGGTTAGTGCCAGCGAGAGCGACGTTTAGGGTGACGGACACACCGTAGCACCCCGAAATCGCCTAATTGATGCGCAATCGGCATAGATTGAACACGCTTCCGTGATTGTCATCACAGATTCGACGGTCTATGTTCCGGCGTTACCCCCGCCTTGCGTCAAGCTGATCGACTGGGGCGAGTGCACGTTCGAAAAGGACCCAAGCGGCCTTGGCGCGCGGACAATGCTTGCAAGGACACGCTTGACCAACCTGCCCTGAAATTGCTAGCCAGTCCCAATGGAACGCTCGTCATTGTCGGCTATGTGGATTCGAGCGAAAACGAAGTCGAACACGCCAGCCGCCCAACCCGCAGTCAATGTCGAGCACTACCTCGTGACCCACGGGTCCAACAAACTCGACAGAGCCCACGTGCCGGTGCATCAAGGCGAAAGTCCAAGGCAAGGCGACGGACTTTTACTTCGTGCCAGAAGGAAATTTGTGCACCGCCCAGGCTGATCTTGGGACGGCGGTGATGGTGAAAGTGAAAGGACAATCGCGCCGAATGCCCGAGCAGAAGAAAGCTAGGCCGTAACGCGAGCTATTTCGGCTGAACTGCAGCTGCTTCCTTCAGTTGGATGAGTCCCGCGCTTACGGAGACCTTTTGACCTTGCTCCAGGTAGTGGGCCATTATGCCGGGCTGTGACCAGTTCAGGTCCCACCCGTCGTCGATAGCGACGAGGACATAGTCGCCCGGAATGACGTTGATAAGACTGAAGCTGCCGTCGAGATCGCTCTGGTCGCGGCGCAGCCACTCGCTGTTGGCTTCGATGTCTTTGGGGACCAGCATGACCATGGCGCCCGCAACTCCCTTCCCTGCCCGCTTGGCGAAACCTTCGACGCGCCCGCTCCCGGTGACAAGCGTGACCGTGCCTTCAATCGACGAACCCGCGGGAAGCTCAAGTGTGTGACCACGGCTTGGCGTGCCGCCCATGACGATATGGGTAACCGCATAGTCGGCGTTGGGGCTGGCAGCCAAGAGAGTGTATTTTCCCGGCGGAACATGCACGAACTCCGACTCGCCGTTGTCATTTACGCGCGACACGACCGCAATCGTCTTGTCGCCTCGCTGCAAAGCCAGCGACACCTGCGACGGAAGACGCGGTTCGACGGCGATCTGCACCTTGAACTTCAGGCTGCCCACAGGCTCGCCCGACGATGGCGTGAGTTCCTGCCCATCCTCCGTCAGATCGACATCCGCCAGCGCACCTTCCGGTGCTCCTCCGCTGCCATTCGGAACAAACACAGTGTACTTTCCTGCGGGAATTCCCGACAGTTCGACATAATTCGACCCGAGCATCCGCATCGCACTTTCATTTCCTCCGTCGGGAGTGCTGCGTCCACTCTGCATAATTTCCCCAGTCACGTTCTCCATCGAGTCGAATGTCTTGCGCAGAAACTGCGGCATATCGCCCCCACGACCTTGATCCTCGGGCATGCGGATGCGAATGCGTAGGGCCTGCACCGGGGAAAGGCGAATATCCGCTGTCAGCCGTTCGCCGCCCCGCACAGGAATGGGTGTGGCATCGCTTGAATCGGTTGTGTCGCCGTAGAAGGTGGTCGGATAAGTAACGTCGAACGAAGCCGGCACCTCCGTCGTGGTGGTAGTCCCATCTCCATTTTGGCTGGTCTGCGGACGCAAGGCATACCACGCCCGCGCATTGACCGAGACGAAGTAGTTCCCCGCCGCAAGTTCGTCGAACTCGTACATGCCGCGATCGTCGGTCCTCGTTTGACTCAACTGTCGCACCAGCGTGACGCCCCGGCTCTGGTCTTGCTGGAAGAGCGAAACATTGGCATTGCGTACAGGGTCTCCTGCCTCATCGATTACCCGCCCGCTTAGCACCGCTTGCGGGGCCAGGCGAAATACGAGGTGCTCGGTGTCGGCGTCGCCGCCAGTCACGATCGCCGTTGAATAGCGCTCGTGCTGGTTGTAAGAAGACTCGATGAAACCGTGGCGTGCGGCCGACAGGGAGAACTTCCCCGCCGGCAATCCCGTGAACGCAAACGCCCCGTCGGCTCCGGTCACCACCGTCGCCTTCTGGTTGCGATCCTGCGCGCTGGCGATGCTCACGTGCACTTGCGCCAACACCGCGCCCGACGCTGAATTCACCGCCTTCCCTGCAATGTGATAGCCGCCCTGCGCGAGTGCAGGCACAACCAGAGTCGTGGGAAGGATAAGGATTAAGATCGCCGTCTGGAAAAGCTGCTGAAGGCGTGCGGCTTTGCGGCGGCGACGCGCACTAAAGTCCTGGCTGAGATTCGAGTTTGAGCCCTGATCGGCACCCTTCGCCAGGCTCAGGGCAGGCTTGAAGTCGGGCCCTGATACAAGACCATCGCCAGATGGACACTTTAGCAGTCTGTTCAGCCAGAAGAAAGGATTGCGTCGTTGTCGCACGTCATTCGTCCCTGATTACGCGCACCGTCACCTGCGCCTTCTGGCCCGGCAGTACCGTCACCACCTGTCCTTGCGAGTCGTAGGCCTTCAATGCCACGGGATTGCGATACTCCAACTCCTTTGGCGAAGTAAACGCCAGCACTCGATACTCACCTGGAGGAAGCTGGCTCCATCGTGTTTGCCCATTCATTACGTTCATTTGACCCGAATCGGGCAAAAGGTGGCTTCCGTCCAGCGGTATGCAATACACTGACAGTCCTCCCTGCATCATTGAGTCTGTCCTGCCGCTGCCTCCCGCGATCATCACGTTTCCTGGAGAACCGGCGCTGGTCACCTCCGCGCCCTCGATCACTGCCTCCAATTCGCCCGTGTCGTAGCGCAATGTAACTTCAATCGGAGGAACACTCGCTCCATATAGCACCACTAGCGGCTCCCGCAGCAGATCCTTTCCGTCCGATGCCACCGTCGCAGCATAACCTCCGAACGCACGTACCGCTACCCAATAGCGCCCCGGCTCGACCGCATTCAACATCAAAGGATTGCCTTGCGAGTAATACGCCCGACCCCTCCCGCCATCAACGTCCTCGGCGGACAGCAAAGATACTTGCGCTGGCACTCTACTCGACGTCGCCGTGACCTGCTTGGCCGTGGAATCAGCACCCGACAGATCCTTCCTTATGGTGATCTCGATCGACGGATTGGTCGCAATCGCCAGCGGCGATCCCACTGCCGCCCTGTTTGCGACAGTGATACTCGTCGATCCGGTTGCTGCATGCGGGCCGTAGCCCGTCGCCTCAATCGTGTACGTTCCATTCGGCAGCATGCCCGTAATCATCTGTTGGGCGCGATTGAATCCCAGCTCAAATCCTGGACCTCGGTGGCCTTGCGTGTACACAGAAACTCTCATTCCTGGAGGCATACCCTCCTCAATGCCGACCACCGGAACTCTGACATCGTAGTATCTCTGGCGCTCCAGAGTAATGTTCGTCAGGAACGTTTCGCCCGCGCGCAGGTGAATCGTCTCGGCGCTGCCGAAGTCCCGCGCCGCGGAAAAGAATCGCGGCGGAAAACCCCACGGCGGCTTGTTGCTACCGCTCTCCGGTTGTCCCTGTTCCATGTTCTCTAGCGTGAAGACCTTGTACTCGCCCGCCACCAAGTCCGCAAAGCGAAACTCGCCGTCCACTCGCGTGCGATCGCGAGAAGCCGGCAGCCATTGAGCCAATCCATCACGAATCTCGCGATGATACAGTTGCACATCCACGCGGTCTCCCGGCTCGTCGCTTGGAAACTTCACCCTTCCGCTAATGATTCCTTCCGGCACCAGCCACAGCGTGACATCGTCTTGCCCAGCATGGATAAGATTGCTGCCGCGGGAACGAAACCCCGGTTTTCTCACGTCCAAAACAATCTGCACGTTCGCCCCAGCCGCTGTGACCGGGGCCGTCAAATTCAACTCGAATCGCCCGTGGTCGTCGGTGAACGCGGCGTATCGCTCATCGAGCGAATACACCATGGCCCGGCCGAGTGGCTCGCGCGTGACGTTGCTCAATACCATGCCGCTCACCAAGGTGCTGGATGCATCAACCGCCTGCTGATTTTGGCAGTACAAAGGAAGAGCAAGCAGACTGACCATCACGGCACTTCCGCAGAAAGAAGTACGCGCGCAGCTCTGCGTGAAACAGATTGCGACAACCCTTAGAAGCGATCGCAAATTGCACCTGCGAGATTCAAAGATGAACTGAAAAGACTTATTATGAACGCCGCCGAAGCCACTGTACACACTCACGATGCCTTGCCCAGAAAATCTCGAGATTGACGGCTTGCGTCACAAGCGCTCACCGGCTCGTGTTCTCACGGAGTTGGTAGTCGGCTATTCGCTCATCTTACTGGCCATCTGGACTCCCGGCGCAATACAACGTGCGTTCATGTTCGCCGCCGCCTGCTGGATAATTGCAACGTCGCTTCCCGGCAGCAGCACGGTTTACGGATTACGCCTCTCCCGCTTGCGACAGGGCTGGTGGATCATTGCCGCTGCGGTCGTTTTGGCTGGAGGAGCCGCTGTGTTCGCAGCCTGCATCGGTACACTGCAAATACCATTCCGCTATCGGCAGAATCCAGGGAACACCACCGGCTATATCATTTGGTCGTTTGTGCAGCAGTTCATCCTGCAAGACTTCGTCCTGCTTCGTTTGCGCCGACTTCTCCCGAGCGCGCGTGCTGCGGTCTTGGCTGCTGCAATTCTGTTTTCCCTGGCACACCTGCCCAATCCGCTGCTCACGGCGGCGGCTTTCTTCTGGGGAATCGCTTCCTGCGCGCTCTTTCTGCGCCACGGCGACCTGTACTCGCTCGGCGCCGCACACGCAATCTTCGGCCTATGTCTGACCATCACTATTCCCGATGCGGTAGATCACCAAATGCGGGTAGGCCTAGGGTATCTCCGATATCAGCCCCCGGCCACCACGCACTCGGCGCGGCCACCATAGCCATGTTGATTGGTGGACCTGAGCGGGATCGAACCGCTGGCCTCCTCGTTGCGAATTATGAACGGCATGAGGATGGACCAACAGCGAAGAAGCGCAAATGACATGGAAACTTAGTGTTCATGCTGGTCTGAGCCACCTATGCCTTCGGGCTCGTGGTGCCGTTCGACACGATGGCGTCCGACACGGGTGGAGTGAACCCCAAAATGAGGCAGTAGACAAGGGCGCACTTGGCAGGAAAGGGAAATTGCGAGTGGCAAAGAGACGGCATTTAGCAATTCGGTGCCGCCGGCGTGTTAAGAAAACTCCGCGTCCCGTCGTACAATGTCGCCTGAAAGCGCTTCTGCGCCGCAAGCGTCAACGATAGACCGGGGACCCATGGGATCAGAAAGTCACACCGCCTTTTTCAGCTACAGCCGCGAAGACGGGGCGTTTGCTAAGAAACTCGCCTCTGATCTCAAAGCATCAGGCGCGCAAATCTGGATGGACCAGCTCGACATCGAGCCAGGTACTCACTGGGATGATGCCGTTTCTCACGCCCTTGAAAACTCGCTCCGCGTCTTAGTCATCCTCTCGCCTGCCTCGGCTACGTCGGAAAACGTCAGCGATGAAGTCGGCTTCGCCCTCAGCAAGCAGAAACACATCATTCCCGTGCTCTACCGTGATTGCGACGTTCCTTTCCGCCTCGCTCGCCTCCAGTACATCGATTTCCGCACCGATTACGCTGGCGGCGTGCAGGAGCTGACACGCCTCCTCGCGCTTCAGCCTCCCGCACTTGTTGCCGTCGCGCCCGAACCGCCTCGCCCGGCCGCCGAAGTTGCGCCGTCCGCCCAGCACCCGCCGGCTCCCGTTTCTTCCGTGCCGTCCGCCGGCAGTGGCGCCAAGAAAGCTGTCCTGATGGGCATACTGGTACTGCTTGCAGCGGCGATCATGGCTTACTTCGCTTTCCGACCCAGCGGTCTGGATGTTGCCATCTTGGCCCCCAGCGGCTTCAGTGCCCCGCGCTTCACCATCGACGGCAAGAACTACCCAATCGAAGGGCAGACCATCCATGTGAAGCTCTCTCGCGGCGACCACCAATTCCAGTTTCCCAAGACCGGTTGCGGCGGTACCTTCAATGTTGCCCCCGGCAAAACGACGTTTGTCCCCACAGCCCGGGGCCCGAACGACTGCTCCCTCCAGCCCACAGCAACTGAGTGATGGCACGTTGGTATCGCCCTGAGCTGCAAATCCATCCGGCAACCCGATGTGTTCCGATGCGAATGCGCGGGGCGAACTGACCAGAACTGCGCTTTGGGCACACCGGCCCCTTACCTTTTTCATATTATGGGGAAGTCGCGACATAGACATACTGAACCCGAGCTGCCCCGTCCGTTTCTCGTTTGGGGATACCCTGGACCCCACTACTCTTCGGTTTTCGGCTCTTGCAATCTCTATCAATCTATAGCTGGTGCGATCGGTGCGGTTATCCGTCGGATTGATGATTATCCTATCGGGTATTCCTTTCTTCATATTACTGGCGGAGCGGCAACGCCAGTGGCTGGCTCTACAAAATGAGTGCGCGTTTCTTTTGTTGTGCAGGACACCGCACTCCCAAGACCTCGGGGGATGGCGACGTTCAGGTCGCGTCTTCGCGGAAGACTTCGTCTTCGCAGTGCGAGCAACGGAACACGCGGCGCTTGGCGCGAACCCTAATCGGGAGAGGCTTTCTGCCACATCGGTAGCAAGCAGGCTTGCCGTCTTTGAGACATTTGGGATGCGCCGCGACATAGTCGGAAGCCGTCGGATATTTGTTCCATCTGCGTTTGTAGATGGCTTGGTTGAGCGCGAGAACTCCGCCGAGGGTGGCAGCCGAGATGGCGAGGCCGACGTAAAGATGCCAGTCCTCGAGGGTGGTCAGCAGCGGATGCGACACGGACTCTTTTCTCCTTCGGCAGCCAAGGTGCTGAAAGTAAGGGCTTCGACCGAGCCTGATGAAGACTTGTCCCGCGTGGCTAGAAGGTGAGATTGTGCATCAGCCATCCAAATCAATCCGAACGGTAAGGAGTTCTGTTCCAAAAAGCCGCACTGCCCTTGCATTCGCCGTGCTGCTCGGCAGCTGACTCGCCAGCCAGCGTTGGCGCCCACGTGGATCATCGTCCCTAAGCAGATGAGCAGTACCCGTGTGCCAACGAGTCCTCAGCCCGTCGCGCAATCTCAATCGCACGCGGGGATCGCTTTCCATATTGCGCACGTATCCAGCCTTCATGCCATGTTCTGCCACCAGCCAGAACTGATTTCCGATGTGTCCATCGCCTACTGGCGTGCTGCGGCGCTTTCCGCTCTTGCGCCCCGTAGTTTCAAGCAACGCATATCCCGGCAGCGGCAAACCCAGCGCCAACGCGAGCTTGATTGGCGGGTTGAATAAGTATTTCTGAAGCGCGTGGATAATCGGGTATTTCATTTTGATCGTGTCTGTACCCGGAAACACATTGCATGTGCGGAAGCCTAACACGCGGCCTCACGGTGTTCTATCCCGCCAGCTGGCCGTACGGCGACTACCACAACTGCACGGTCGATCCGGATTACAAGGTGCTGGATTGCACCCAGCAGGAAAAGCCCTTCAACCCGTTCATCATCAATGCCGAGTTTTCCGGCAAAGCCAGCGAACAGTCGTGGACTTGCCAGCATGACGGCCTATCGCTCATCTGCAAGAACTAGCCTCACCCGAAAAGCAGGCAAGCCCCGGCCCTGCACCAGTATGCTAAATTCTCCGCCGACAAGACGTACCGCATAAGAGCGCCACGAGAGGCTGCGTTCACGCCCATCGGCTGATCGGCGCCGCTCTTCTGTTTGCATAGATGCTTACCGGCCTAAGCAGCAGGTGGCCCGCCCCTTGCCGGAAAGCAGGGCGTCCCAGGTCGGTGGTCTCGCCTCAGAATTTGTTGGCCAAAGCCAATTAACATCGGTGTCTGTTTTGGCTGGGATGGTCATCCTCGGGCACCGGCGGGCTGTGATGGTGTCCTGCAGCGAACATGAGGCTCCAGCAAGCGGATGATCCTCGTCGAAGCCCAAATGTTCAGCAAACCACGCTCAACCCAGCGGCCCGTCAAGGCCGCACGCCGCTGGGCAGCGGGAACGAATTGCGAGTAGACATCCATTGTGGTCGAGATTCGCGAGTGTCGCATTTGTGCCTGTAAGGCCTTCGGATCGGCGGCGGCCTCAACAAGCCAGGTCGCATACGAACGTCTCAATACCTGCCAATTCACCCATCCAATACCCAACTTGCGGGCAGCGGGTTTGATGCGTCTGGAGAGGATATTGTGATCCGACATCCGTGCGCCCCAGTTGATCGTCACGTCCAGGCACTTACGTCCACAGTCAGGAACCCGCTATTCGGATTTTCATGCGGTTTCGCGGGCCACAGGCTCGAGCTGACACCAACGGCTGTTTAGGCAAGTGATTCCAAAGTAGAGTAAAATCCCGCTATTTATTGGCGTCGAGGAGTTCGCATTGGAAGTCCATCCTCCTCACAAACCGATCCACTCCATAAGAGAGTTCATGGTGCATTTGCTTGCAATCACCATAGGGCTGCTCATTGCACTCGGGCTGGAGGCTACGGTTGAACGGTTGCACTATCGAAGCCTGGTGCGTGAGGCGAGAGAGAACATGGCCCAGGAAATTCGAGAGAACCAGAAGAATCTCAGGCTCGAACTCAAGGCATTGCCAGGAGAAAAGCGCGAATTGGAAGGCGTTCTTCGCATGGCGGCAGACCTACAACACTCGCGGCCAGCGCAACAACATGGGAATTTTAACTGGATAGTAACTCGTCTCGGCGAATCCGCATGGAACACAACTGCGTCCTCTGGCGCTCTTGCGCATATGCCTTACACGGAGGCCAGAGAATACGCGCAGCTCTACGGATTGCAACAGATGTTCAATGCGAACATGGACCGATATGTCGATTCACGCGCTGAGATGTATGCCTTTCTGATCAGGACTGAACTGCGGGACAAGCCATCGGCGGCGGAGTTCGAGGCAGGTGAACACATCATCGCGAAGGAACTCGTGATGACCGATTTCTTGCGGGAAATCGGAAATGAGTTGGACGCTGCTTATATAAAGTTCCTGGCTGTCGGCCGATGAATCGCCCTTTCACAAGCAATCCGCTGCGGATCAGCTTGAAAATTTACTTTCGCTGTGTCGTGGCCTGTCGATAGGCCTGGCCTTCTTCTTCGCCTGAGCTACTCTGTGCTTCCACTTGCGTCGATGCGGCAGATGAGGTCGGTGCTCTCCGGAGTGAAACCTGACGCCAGAGCGTTCGCCAACCTGTTGTTCATCATCGCTGACACCGTTGTCTGCGCGGGCGAGGCGGTGACCTGTTACCCCGGAATCGGGCGCGAACTTGTGGCACCGAACATCCGTCTGCCCTAGCTCGCTATTACGAAGACTGTCGGGAAATCTCTATATCAACTTGTACCAGTTCGATGGTCTTCGGGCGGAGCTGAATCGAAATCAGTTCTTTGTAATTCGACTGAATTATTGCGAAAAAGGCGGTTGGCGCTTCGACGGACGATCTGAAGGCCCTTACCATAGCGGATCTGCTCCAAGACGATGAGTTTGGAAAGAATCTGCAAAAGACATTTGCCGTCGTTCCAATGTCAGGCACCTTGTCAGATGCCAAAAAAGCCATGGAACCCCTGCCGTGGTGCCAGGATGTGTTCGTAACAGAGGCAGGAACAAGCGACGAAACTGTGCTCGGGTGGGTAACGAACGCGATCATCGAGAAGAATTCACAATTGTAGTGCCAAATGCTCGGGGGCAACGGCGGCACCGTAGTGGCTGGCTACTCTTATCTTGTCGCATCGCGCTTGCATTTTGGGCACACCTGCCCCGTTTCCTTTCGCATTTTGGGGCATTAGGTACCGACAGACGTTAATCGGACGGATGTAAAAGGATTCCTCGGCAACCTGGTGGGGCAGTCGTCAGCGATCAAATGCGGGACAAATCTTCTTCAGACGCGGTCGAAGCCATTGCTTTCAGCCTCTTTTTCTAATCTTTCCCTGCGAAGCGCCTCGTCTTTTTCCTGTTCTTTGCGGACGCGGTCGCGAGCTTCCTGAATCTTTTTATGCACTTCTTGAAATGGGCTGAGGGGCTGTTCGTTTGCCATACTCCAAGTTTACGCCGAACGTGCAGAGTGGGCATCTGCACCTTGGTGTAAGAGGAAAGATCAGCGAGTACCGCACCCGCGTCTTGCTGTCCTTCAAGTACGAGGGCTGAGTCGGCCGGCGGTGACGAGTCGTGATAACCGTCGGCGGATTTCAATGCGGCGAACAGATTTTGGGCACACCTAGCCCTTACCCTTTTCACAATGGTATTCGCCAGGTCCTGATGGACGTTGGTCGCTCTATAAGAACCACCCGCTAGGTCTCTCCTGGTTTAGGCCAACATAGAGGCTAACTGCACCTTGATCACATTTACCGCATGGTCGAGATCGCTCACCCTGGCTTGATGGTGGTACAGGTCTGGCGACGTTGCATCGAACGGCAGGAACTAATCGGGGTTGCGGTTGTTTCTCTAATTCGCATAGCCCTGCTGGCCCTCGCGCAAATTGCTGTGCGGAAGTGATTTGTGATTGGCGAAGAGTACGGGTGAGCAGCCTTTAGACAAGCTGAAAGCGCATAGGGCCGCTACGACCCCACGAGACTTGCCAGGGCTTGGGCATTTTCACGAATCTCAATTGTGAATTTGCAGGTTGATTTCTGCTAGACTGTGCTTTACCGCGCGTTCCACTCTCGTTTTTTCCTCGGGTTTGCGTCCACTTTACCCACTTTGCTTGATACTCACCCCGCCCGTCTGTAATCCGTGATCTGATGCGGTTTTGAGTTCTCCCCCTCCCGTGCGCCCCAGCCATCTGTGCCGAAACTCCTGAGGAGGTGCAACCTATGGCAGACCTTGAACAGCTAAAGCAGAAGTACCAGCCCGTCTTGCGCACCTTGGAAATTGAAGGCGCGCAAGTGCAGCCGCTCAGCCTTGCTGGCGATCAGTTGGCCCTCACCGCAACCGTGGTCTCGGAAGCCAGCAAGAACCGTGTCTGGGACAGCATCAAGTCGGTCGATCCCACTTACGCCGATCTCAAGCACAACATCCAGGTCGTCGCCGGTGACCAGATCTATATCGTCCGGTCCGGCGACAACCTCTCGAAAATCAGCAACTACTTCTATGGCGATGCCAACAAGTACATGGACATTGCCAAAGCCAATAGTCTTGCCGACCCCAATAAAGTCCAGGCCGGTCAAAAGTTAAAGATACCCGCTTAGACCCTTTCTCGCGGTGTTGTGCCAACCGGCGCGGCCCCGCTCTGAAAAAAGGAGCTCACAATGGCTGTTTTGGATCAACTCAAAGAGGTGCTGAACCAATATGTCAACAATCCCGGCGCAGGGGCGGTTCCTGCACAGGTCAACCAGCACTTCGACCAGGTAGCGCAAGCCGCTCCCAGCAGTGCCCTGGCTGAAGGGCTAGCGGCTGCATTCCGCTCCAACAGCACTCCAGACTTCAGTCAGATGTTGGGCAGTCTGTTCGCGCAGTCCAACGGCGATCAGAAGGCCGGCATCTTGAATCAAATCTTGTCGTCGGCGGGGCCTAGGGTGCTGTCGCAATTCGCTGGTGGCGGCGGCGCTTTTGCGGCCTTGCTGGCCGGCGGTGCGTCTAGGCTGACGCCCCAGCAGGCGCAGTCCGTCTCACCCGAAATTGTTCAGCAGTTGGCTGCCCATGCGCAAAAGTCAGACCCTTCGCTGATTGATAAGGCGAGCGCGTTTTATGCAGAGCATCCCGCGCTCATTAAGACTCTGGGCGGTGCCGCCCTGACCATCGCTATGGCAAGAATGGCGGAAAAGAAGTCTTAGAAATGAGCCGGGCAGATGAAGACTGTAGAGTGATTTCGCATAGCTCAGGCTCTTCCAACTCTGAAGAGAGAGAACGGATGCAAGAGGGCGAAAACAAGCAATGAAAATCACTCAGGAAAAGGCTTGCGATTGTGTGGACCATCTGCATCTCCGCCAACGGAGATGCAGAACCCACACGCTGCTTCAAGCGCCGTAAATTGGCTTACTTCTGGACCCTTTGAGGGCGAGTGTTAAGGCCAGAGACTCTTGCAGCGAAGCAAAGGTCCTCTTGGTCGGTTTGATTGAAGGAGATTTCAATGAACGCCAAGACGCTTATTCTCTCGATCACAATAGTTGGCGCTCTGTTGAGCACGCAAATTGGTACAACACAAGCGCCCGCCGGCGCACCAGCAAATGCAACCGGCCTCTGCAAAGATGGGACCTATTATACTGGCGCATCAAAACAAGGCGCCTGCCGTGGCCATCAGGGTGAAGGAGTGGTACGGAACTCCTGACAGCGGTAGTACCAGTGGTAAAGGGGCCGCTACAACGACCGAAACCCCGGCAACCTCCAAGCCGTCGAGTGCTGCTCCCGCAGCCACTCCTGCTCCGGCCACGACGTCCAAAACTACTGCGGCCACCACGCCCAAGACCAAAGAGATCGCACAAGCGCCTGGCGGGGGTGCAGATAAAGTCTGGTTAAACACGGAGAGCAATGTCTACCACTGCCCCGGAACCAGGTATTACGGCACAACGAAGGCCGGAGCCTATATGACCGAAGCGGAAGCGAAATCAAAGGGAGCCCGACCGGATCACAACAAGCCGTGCCAGTGAGCAGTGATTCCAGTTGCCGATTCTATAAAAGGGGATGTCATGAGAAAATATTTGTCCCTCCGCGGCGGGAGGTTCGCTTTCTGGCATCCAGCCCCTTTGAATCGAGCTTGGGTGCTGCGACGCGCAGGTTTTTGGGTCGTGGTCAGGTTCATGAGACTGCGGCGTAGGAGCGCTGAGGCTAAACAAGCCAACGCTGGTTGTGTTTGTCGCTCTGTACGAGCCGCGCAGCCAACTCAGGCCCTAGCTCTAATTCCACTAGACTCTGCGTGTTAGGCGGACTCTCCCTCACCCGAAGTCAGGGCGTGCCGGGTGGTCCACGACAATAAGACGCCCGTCCGTCAACGCCCTGACCGAATGGCGGCTGTTTGCGGGCACAATGGCAACGATCCCTGGCTTCGCGATCTCTGATTTTCCGTCTATGGTCAGTTCGAGCTTACCTTCAATCACTTCGTAAACCTCTTCCTCAGGATGGAAGTGCTCGTGAATCGTAGATCCGGCTGCGAACTCATAGTGCGCGAAAGTCATGCTAGGCGAGTGAAAATAGCGCCCTTTCCACCCCGGTAGCCGCTCGATGACCTCGAGTCTATTCGTATCCACAATAGGCATGGCAACACCTCGTTTTCGGCGCTGTCCGCAAGACACGTCGCCATTAGTTTCTCTGCATCATCGCCCCGTATCAGTCCTTTTGCAGCATCACTTCCGTGGATTTGATCACGACCTTAACCGTATCTCCGACCTTGAGGCCCATTTGCTCGGCACTCCTCCGCGTGATCACGCTTTCTATATGGTTATTGCCAACGCGCACCACGACGTGCGCCATTACCCCGCCGAGTTGAACCTCCTCGACGGCGCCTTCAAGCTGGTTTCGAGCAGAAAGTGTCATGTAAAGAGATTAATCGATTCTGAGGTTAAGAATTGGACAAATGGATGCTGTGAACTGCATCAGGGTTTGGCCTGGTTGCAGTTGGGTATCCTGGCATCATGCCACGATACCTCCCGTTTGTAGTCTCCCTTGAGCAGCGTGGGTTGGTACCGGAGCCAAGAAATTTACGAGCGGTTCTAAAGAGTCCTTCGAGTCCTTTGCTTGCTACGCGCCCCCGCGGGCGCGGATCACTGCACTACCTGCCGTGCCCTGCGCGTTGCTACTTCAGTGAGGAAAGCGGTCGCCGATTGTGCCGCGCAACCTGGCTATCTTAATCTAGAAAGAAGGTGCGGGCAGAACTCCAACCATTCCCAAAAAACCTGAACCCAAAAGCAACAGAGGTTGCGGTTCACACCGTTCTAGCGTGTCAAGTGCACTCTTGCGGCACTCAGGCCGCAGCATCCTTAATGTATGCGGGGACGGCCGCCCTTACGCGGGACGAAACCCTCTGTTCGCCTTCAGACGGACGCGCGCAGTCGGATAAATTGGAAACCTGCCAGGCAACTCGCTAAATCAATGCGACGTCGTATCGTTGCGATCACGATTCGGTGCTCGTTACAGGGTACCGTTCAGCAGGATTGAAGGAGGGCCCCGTGAGCAGAGATGTACAGACACTCCTGATCTTGGCCATCGCCCTGCTCTTAGCCGGGTCAGTATCGCCTGTGGCTGCACAACAAATCCCGAAGCAGACACCGCAAACTCAATCGCCGCAGACCCAGGCCCAACCGGGACAAGCGCTTGGTCAGGCACCCGAACAAAGCTACTCCGAGCCGCAGACTCAACGAAGCCAGCAAACTCCGGGAGCGCAAGCCCCTCAAAGCCAAAGCGTGCAGACTTTCACAGGAACGATTGTGAAATCTGGGGACAAATATGTCCTCCAGGACGAGTCAACCGGGAAGACCTACGACATCGACCATCAGCGCGACGTATCCAAGCATGTCAACAGAAGAGTCCGGGTCGATGGCACGCTGGATCCTTCCGTGAGTATGATTCACATTCAGTAGATTAACGTCTGACACGACCTAATGCCCCAAATGTGAATAGGGAAGGGGTCGGTGTGCCCAAAATCACCCGTTTCGGTTTTCTCGCGGGAATATGTATGAGGCGCCTTAACAAGGGGAGACTCTGTAGGTATTTGAAAACATCACGCTCGAACTCCTAGATCAGGATCAGGGCGGTTTCCAAGTCGAAGTATTGAGTCTCGCGGTGGAGGGTCAGTACTCTCAGATGCTATCAACTTTCTTGGAATCCCGCAGTGCGCCGAGGAACTCTAAGCTGCGTGGTCTGCGTCCAGCAAGACCATCAGTGCGTTAGTGACGGGTAGGGCGAGGTGTGCCTGAAGCCCACGGGCCAATGATTGCTTCATCAAGAGTCGTTTCAGATCGAAGGTTTCGGGGTAACGATAGCTGTGTCGCTCTCTTGGACACTCGAGAAGTATGGCATTGTCGCGTTCTCAGTGTGTTTAGTTGAGCTGGTCGGAATCTGGATTCCATTCGCATTAGTTTCTCCTTATACAAGCGCGCCTTGGCTGGTGCGGATGTGGGCGGTTCTTTATCTCGCTGGACTGCTCTCTATTCCAGTGGCGATCATCGGTCTGTTTATAGACAAGCGGCGATTGCTTGCGCTTCTCGCGCTTATCTTTGGGATCGTCAACATCGTCCTTTGCGTGGGGCCTCTAATATAGCCTGACTCCTCGGCAGTCAGGTTGCTGCGCCGTCTTAGCACCGGAAGGCTGCACAGGCTCTGTTCCCAGCTCCAATTGCTCCTGTCGGGAATTGGTTGGACGGCAATGCGTCTAATCCGGTGCTCGTGTCTGCCGTAATTGAAGAGCTGCCGGCATGCGAATGAATCCTATCGGGTGGCTGCTATACTTCCGTAGCTCCGTTGGAAGACTCACACCATGAGGAATTTTGTTGATTGGGTCTCGTGCCTGGCCGGTCCGCTACGCTTGCTCCCCCTGCTGGTCCCTTGGGTATTAAAATGGGGAGCTGCTGTGTCGTCATTTCACATGTTTGTCGCACACGAGCTGTTCGTTCTCGTGTCTTGGGTGCTCGCGATTGTCTTCAGCGTTTGGGGTTTTAGGAAGAGGCCATCCAACCTGCAATTCTTGAACGTAACCACCATCGTCCTCGCATCCATCCTTTGGCTCCTGGATAGCTGGGGCATGCTTTAGCTCCCCGCGTTAGAAGACCGTCAACTCCCGGCTTGATACAGAATCATTCAGACCACAAAGAGGCCTGCTTCTAGAAAGCCGCAATGAGCCGGGGACGACGGCGCATCCTCGGCAGGGTCCGGCGCGCCCCTTCGCTGAGATGCCAGAAACCTTGGGACACACGTTTACTTCTGCCAGGACCTATTGAACTTTGCATAATATAGTTACAGTGGAAAGAGTTCCGCTTGTTCCCAGAAGGCGCAGACCAAGGTGGGCCGTCGGCGCATCCGACGCAACGCTTGGCGTGCGGAAGCGCTCAACT
>Ga0182034_10000097_pt1 | contig 34651 bp, 34 predicted proteins | sample flu12Cox44000172_FD_125972 | JGI IMG/M metagenome (GOLD analysis project Ga0182034, IMG submission 125972) | Lab enrichment of tropical soil microbial communities from Luquillo Experimental Forest, Puerto Rico - flux4day.12C.oxic.44.000.172 | ecosystem: Environmental > Terrestrial > Soil >... | reverse complement strand
TAAGGACCTTGTGGCGGGATCGACGCTGTACATTCCGGTGCACGCCCCCGGAGCGCTGTTTGAAGTGGGCGACGGGCACGCGGGGCAGGGCGACGGCGAAGTGGACATCACCGCGCTTGAAACCTCGCTCATCGGCACGTTTCAGTTCCTCGTGCGCAAGGACATGCATTTGAAGTGGCCGCGCGCGGAAACGCCCACGCACTACATCACCATGGGCCTCAACGACAACCTGAACGCGTGCGCAACGCTGGCGGTGCGAGAAATGATCGACTTCCTGGTGACCGAGAAACATCTTTCGCACGACGATGCGTACATGCTAGCGAGCGTCGCAGCGGATCTGCACATCACCGAGCTGGTCGACGGCAACAAAGGCGTGCACATGATGATCCCCAAAGCGATCTTCGTGTCCGCTGGGAGGTAACGCGGCCATGAAAGTCTTCGGGCTCAACTTTCTCATCGTTCTTGCAGCCATCGTTGCCGGTACAGCCAAAACGCAGCAGCAGGAAACAACCCGGCCCGGTGAGGCGCTCTACAAGCAGCGCTGCGCCCCCTGCCACGAAGGTGCGGTGCCCCGCGCGCCAAACCGCGCTGCATTGAAGCAGATGTCGCCCGAGAACGTCCGCGTTGCTTTGCTGGGCGGAAGCATGGCAGTCGAAGGAATGGGACTGTCCCTGGCGGAAATCGCCGACCTGGCTGAATTTCTCACGGGGAGGCGGCCGGTCAAGGAGCAAATCCCTGCGGCCGCCTTCTGTGCTGCGGATCAAGAACGCGCCTTTGCGGATCCGCTCGCGAAGCCGCACTGGAACGGCTGGGGCGTGGACCTCGAGCAACACCGTTTTCAGCCTGCAGGGATGGCACAACTCGCTGCGGAGCAAGTGCCGAAACTCAAGCTGAAGTGGGCCTTCGGTTTTCCCGGCGTTTTGCGCGCCCAGGCGCAGGCCACGGTGGCGGGAGGGCGTGTCTTTGTTGGGAGCTTTGAACGAAGAGTCTATTCGCTCAGTGCGGAGACTGGTTGCATCTTCTGGGTGTTTGACACGGATGCTCCGGTGCGGACCGCGGTCAGCTTGGGACAGAACGGCAGCGGCTGGGCGGCGTACTTCGGCGACCAGCACGCCAGCGCTTATGCGGTAGAGGCCGTGACCGGAAAACTGCTGTGGAAGACGCATGTGGAGGAATTTCCGGGGGCGATGATTACCGGGGCGCCAGCGCTCGCCGAGGGAAGACTCTATGTCCCTATGTCCTCGGCCGAAGAGGTCTTTGCCGGGAATCCTGGCTACGAATGCTGCAGGTTTCGCGGGAGCGTCTCTGCCCTCGATGCGGCCACCGGAAAAGTTGTTTGGAAGAGCTATACCGTCGTGGAACAGCCCCGGCCCATACGCAAGAGCAAAGTCGGTGTGCAACTGTGGGGGCCCTCGGGAGCGGGAGTGTGGTCTTCGCCAACCGTGGACTTGAAGAGCCGAACGCTCTATGTGACCACGGGCGACAGCTATTCGGACCCCGCGGCGCCGACCTCGGACTCTTTTCTGGCTTTTGATTTGGAGACGGGAAAGCTGAAATGGTCGCAGCAAATGACCAAAGGCGATGCCTTCAACGTGAATTGCGGAGCGCCGGCGGAGATGCGCACGAACTGCCCCGAGGCGAACGGGCCCGATTTCGATTTTGGTTCTTCGCCCATTCTGGTTGAACTGCGCAAGGGACGCCGTGCGTTGATTGCGGGTCAGAAGTCAGGAGTGGTCTACGCGTTGGACCCCGATAAACAGGGTGAGGTGCTCTGGCAGCGGCGCGTCGGCCGCGGTGGACCGACCGGCGGGGTGCAATGGGGATCCGCAACAGACGAGAACAACGTGTACGTGGCGCTGTCGGACGTAGTGATGAAACCCGTGCCTGCGGGAACGCCGGGAGCGCGCGATACGGCCTTCGGCTTCGCGGCGCAATTGGATCCGAAAATCGGCGGCGGCCTGTTCGCGCTGAAGCTGTCGAGCGGCGAGATTGCCTGGCAGACGCCGCATCCGGGCTGCGGAGACAGCCCCGGATGCAGTCCGGCACAATCGGCGGCGGTGACCGCCATTCCCGGCGTGGTCTTTTCCGGCGGACTGGACGGGCACTTGCGGGCGTATGCCGCCGAGGACGGCCACATCCTTTGGGATGTGGACACCGCCAAGGATTTCAAAACCGCGAATGGGGTGAAAGCGCATGGTGGCGCGCTCGACGGCCCGGGAGCGGTCATCGTAGGAGGGACGTTGTTCGTCAATTCGGGATACGCCTTTTTGGGAGCGGCCCCAGGAAACGTGCTTCTGGCTTTTTCCGTTGACGGTAAGTGAACCGGCCAAGAGATTTTGCTCACATGCGCTCCGCGCTATACCATAATTAAAAATGCCCGGCACAGTCCGACCCGTCACAACCAAGGGGGAATCGTGAGCTTTTGCAAAAGACTCGCAAGGCTGTCGCCGCTTTGTTTGGTGCCTGCCTCGCTGGCAGCGCAGACCAAGACAATTCCGGACTGGTGCAAGGCGCTCCCGCGTCCGGAATACCGAGCCCTTATGCGCGTTCCCGTTAGCGATCCGTGGTTTGAAGTGTACAAAGTGGCGCCCGGGACGTTTGCGATCTACGAACCGCACCAGGCTGAAGAAACCATTTCCTACCTCATCCTGGGGACGAAACAGGCGGTTCTTTTCGACACCGGCATGGGCATCAGCAGCATTAGGAAGGTGACCAAGCAATTGACAGCCAAGCCCATTGTGGTGCTCAATTCGCACACGCACGACGATCACGTGGGCGGAAACTGGGAATTTGATTATGTGTTCGCGATGGACACGGATTTTTCACGCAAGAGCTCGCGAGGATCCCGAGCGGATGCGCAGGCGGAAATCGCGCCGGGGCAAATTTGCGGGAAGCTGCCCGTAGGATTTAACCCGAAAACGTATGCGACGAGGCAGTGGAAGATCTTACACTTTGTCCACGACGGCTTCAAAATCAATCTGGGGGCGCGAACCGTGGAGATTCTCGCCACGCCCGGCCATACGCCGGATTCCATTGCGCTGATCGACCGCGCCAACGGCTTGCTCTTCACCGGCGATACGTACTATCCCGCGGCGATCTGGTTGTACCGCCCCGAAACCGATATGGATGCGTACGTCGCATCGGTGAAGCGTCTCGCAGCGCTCGCGCCGCAGGTGAAAATGGTGCTTGGCGCGCACAACATACCCGTGGCGGATCCGGCGGTGCTACCGAAACTGGTGGATGCGATCCTGGCGGTGCGTGCGGGGAAAGGCGACGTCAAGGCGGAAGGGGCGGGCAAGGCTATCCACACGTTTCAGGGTTTCAAGTTCCTTCTCGCGGAGCCTGCAAAAGGGTTAGATTAGTAGTGTCGAGAGTAGTGTGCGGTGGATCACGCCCCTACCATTTATCGTCAAGAGCCACGTGCATGCAGTCTGTTCGTTACAAGCCGATCGTCCTCGCCTTGCTGTTTCTCCTGAACATCGCTCCTGGCGCTTCCGCCGAGCAGGCCAAACACCAAAAGCACGAAAGGCCGGACAAAGACAGAAACGTCTGGAGCTATGACGGAGGCGTTTTTTTTGAAACGGATGGCTCGCTTCCAAACGGGGTGTGTTTTCGGGTCCACGGCCAAATGATCTCGGGCGATTTCTTCAACGGGCTCAAGCGCGTTGACACCGATCAATCGACGGTTTTCCACCGCGGCAACGAGTCGGTCACGAAGTTTCCCGATTCCGTCACGGTTTCTTTTTCGATCCGGGACCAGCTTTGTCCTGCGGTAGTCCAGCAAGTGGGCGCGCGCCCGTATCTGACGGAAAAGATGATCGGGGAACTACGGCTTTCGCTTTATTGGAAGCACGGCGTGGATTTGAGTGTGGTGAAGGGCGTTCAACAAGTCAACTCTCGCGTGGACCGCATCCAGCCCTACGCCGCTTCACTTGCGGCGGATTTACCCGCACGCTACGAATGGTCGTATCAATTCGTGGTTCCAAGCGCGGGCGTATCGCTGATGGATAGCCTCGCTTTCGTCTTTCGTACGCCGGATGGACGGATTGCCGCGCGTGTCGCTGCGCGGCTCTGAGACGGAAGTCCTAAGCTTTGCGGTCCAGGTAAGGGTGCGATTCTCGCGTGGCGACAAGCTTAGCCCATGGAGCTGATTTTTTGCGGCTCGATTTTGTATATGACGCGAACCTCGCCGGGCTGCCGGAACGGATAGACGGGCTTCCCAAGGTATTTTTGTGAGAGCTTATTGATGTGGTCGTCGGCGCCCTTTTCCGTGATTTCCACGACGCGTCCGCGGACTTCGAGGTAGCGGTAGGGATTCGCAGGATCCTGTAGCGTGATGGCCACGCGGGGATCCCGCCGGATGTTTTTGTCCTTCACGCGGCCTTTTGCGGAATTGAAGCGGACGTGCTTTCCGTCGAAATCCACCCATACTGGCGTCACCTGCGGGCTTCCGTCCTTCATCAGCGTGCTGAGATTGCCGAAAGCCTGTTTTTCAAAAAGGTCGGCGTATTTTTCTGGAATGACTGCGCTCATTGGTTCCTCCCACAAAAGGTCGGGCAAAACTCATGAAACGAGAATTTCGGGAACCCGGTCGTTGCTTCGCAGCGGGGCTCCCGTTAGTTTCTGCACATCCTCCGGCGCCCAGCCGGGCGCAACCTCGCGCAGGACCAGGCCCGCGGGGCTGACGTCAACCACGGCGAGATCCGTGACCACGGTGTCCACGCACGCGAGGCCAGTCAGCGGATACGTGCACTTCCTGACGATTTTCGGCGCGCCGTCTTTTGTGACATGCTCCATGCAAACAATCAATTTTTTGGCGCCCGCGGAAATGTCCATGGCTCCGCCTATTCCGCCGGAGCCTTTTGCGCCTGGAATCTTCCAGTTGGCCAGGTCGCCCTTTTCCGAGACCTGAAAACCGCCAAGCACCGCGACGTCGAGATGGCCGCCGCGGGTCATCAAGTGCGCGTCGGCCTGGTGGAAAAAGGACGCGCCGGGAACCAGCGTGACCGGGACTTTCATGGCGTCCACGAGGTCATAATCTTCCTCGCCTGGCTTCGCGCGGCGTCCCATTCCCAAGATTCCATTTTCGCTGTGGAAGTAAACGGTGATTTCCCTGGGGAGATAGTTGGCGATGAGATTGGGAATGCCCCAGCCGAGATTGACGTAAGCGCCGTCCGGCAATTCGCGCGCGGCGCGCTCGGCGATTTGCTCCCGGGTCAGGCGGGGTTTCTCCAACAAAGCTTTTTCGCGAACGGTTTCAGCCGGCATAGTGGAGTCCTTTCGCCTGCACGATGCGGTGCACAAAAATTGCTGGAGTCACCACGTGCTCAGGCTCGATGGAGCCCACGGGAACAAGTTCTTCGACTTCGGCGATGGTGGTTTTCGCGGCCATAGCCATGATGGGATTGAAATTCCGCGCCGCGAGCCGATAGGTCAAATTGCCCAACTCATCGGCCTTTTGCGCTTTGATGAAAGCATAGTCCGCATGGATGGGCTTTTCCAAAATGCAGCGCTTGCCTTCGAGTACACGCTCTTCCTTGCCGTCGGCGACTTCGGTGCCGACGCCGACGGTGGTGTAAAAGCCTTGCAGGCCTGCTCCCGCAGCGCGCATGCGTTCGCAAAGAATCCCTTGCGGCACCAGTTCGAGCGTCACCTCCTTGGCGGCGAAACGCTCCTGAAAATGAAGGGCATGGGGACCCGGAAAAGACGCAATCACGTGCTTGATCTGCTTGTTCTTGAACATCAGGCCAAGCTCGCCGTCGTGTGTGCCGCAATTATTGCTGATGGCGGTGATGTTTTTGACGCCTTTGCGCACCAGGGCCAGTATTAGATTGTTCGGAAAACCTGCGCCACCGAATCCGCCAAACATGATGCGCGCGCCGTCGGGGACATCGGCTACGATTTCGTCAAGGCTCGAATAAACCTTCTTCTTCATGGCTCTCTAGAGATGGTTTCCGGCAGCAACGCTGGTTTCTCTGTTCCTGCCTCGCAACTTCACATCCAAACCAGCTTCCTGCAGCCAGCGGCCCGTTGCGGTCGCGCTGAGATCGTATTGCAACAAGGCGTGCAAATCGGATTCGTCATCCACGTCCATTTCGAGGCGGAAATTGCGGCGAAGGAAAATCTGTGCGCTTGCTCGCTTGGCCTCTGCAAGATGCTTTGCGAAACTGCCCTCTCCAAAATGGGAGGCAAAGAGCCGCGGGGGCGTGCGCAACAAGGCATTGGTGCCGGTGCCGTCGCGCGAGGGCACGATGGCCATGGCCGGCCACGGGCATTCGATGGCCAGCAGTTCATCGATGTCGCTCGGCTGGAGCAGAGGCAGGTCGAGCGGCAGACGCAGCAATGAACGAACTCCGCGCTGCTCACACATTCTAGATGCCGCATCCACGGAATCGCTTTCGGAAATTTGGCGCTCTTCCTGCAGAATCTCCCAGCCGTTTTCCTCGGCGATTTCCATGGCCGGCCGATAATTGGTGATCACAAAAACCTTCTCCGCGCGGCGAACGTCCCGCACGGCCCGAGCCGTGTCGGTAAGCATGGCTTGCGCCAGTCCTAATCTTTCCTCAGGTGTGAGCACGCTCTCCAGCCGTTTCTTCGCGTTTCGCAAGTCTTTCACGGGCAAAAGGAGCGCGCGCATGGAGCCGCCTAGTATGCACCTTCGGTGTAGCCTGTGTGGTTTTCGGACCGCGCTATGCGCAGCGTCGGCAAAGCCGATGAAGGATCATCTTCGCGCCGCCCGAACGCACGGCGAATTTTGTACGTGGTGGAGCGCTCTGCGGGAACACGGCCGATCTTGCGAATGTGTGCGCGAAATTCCTCCGGTGAAACGTACTCGCCAAATGTGGCTCCGGCGGCTTTGGAAATGTTCTCTTCCATCAGCGTTCCGCCGAAATCGTTGGCGCCGGCCTGCAGGCAGGCAAGGGAAGTCTCGATTCCCAGCTTTACCCAGGAGACTTGTACATTGCAAATGGCACCGGCGAGAAGCACACGCGAAAGGGCATGAACGCGCAGGTGCTCGTCGCGCGCTGCGCCGGGCCGTGCGCCGCCATGTTTGTAGAGGCGCGTGTTCGGATGGATGAAGCCGAGCGGAACGAACTCTGTAAATCCGCCGGTACGTTTCTGTATCGCGCGCAACAGCAGAAGATGGCGCACCCAATCGGCAGGCTCTTCGACGTGGCCGTACATCATCGTCGAGGTCGTCGGGATGCCGAGTTCGTGAGCCGTGGTGATGATTTCGACCCAGCGCGCGACCGGCAGCTTGTTGGGGCTGAGCTGCCGGCGGATGCGGTCGTCCAGAATTTCCGCGGCCGTGCCGGGAATGCTCCCGAGTCCCTCGTCTTTCATCATTTGCAGGTAACCGCCGAGCGGCAAGCCCGTCTTCACCACGCCATAGTCGATTTCCATCGGCGAAAACGCGTGGACGTGCATGGCGGGAAGGGTCCGTTTGATGGCGCGCAGGAGATCGCGATAAAAGAATCCGTCAAGGTCGCGGGGCAGGCCGCCCTGAATGCAGACTTCGGTGGCGCCACGATCCCAGGCTTCGCGGGCGCGGCGAACGACCTCCTCGAAAGAAAGCGAGTAACCATCGGAGGCTTGCGGCCCGCGAGCAAAGCCGCAAAAACTGCATCCGACGAAACAGACGTTGGTGAAATTGATGTTGCGATTGATGACGTAGGTGATGGTTCGACCGACGGTCTCCGAGCGCAGACAATCCGCGACCGCCACCAGGGCTTCCAGATCAGCGCCTGCGGCGGTTCCCAGGCGCAAACTCTGCTCGAAGGAAAGCTCTTTGCCCTGCAAAACCGACTCAAGAGCATCGCGAGCGAGGGGTGCGCATTGGGCAAGAGCTTTCGACAGGCTCTTCTCCGTCCCAGCTTCGTTGTTCACATGTGGACTCATTCTACTTTTGGCTAAGCCGGGGATGGCAGGTGGTTCTTTCCACCTGCTCTCCTGCCTACGGGGCCATCCTATCAGAGCTCAGGCAACAATCGAAATCCCGCGCCATTTCCGTCCGCCTCGTCCCTCCAGGCAGCGCGGGTCCGGGTTCCTTTGCCGTAGCGTTCGAAGATCGGGCGGGAAAACTCGTAGATACCGGTTATTATAGGCGACCAGGCCGGGAGGCGGAAATGAAGCGAGGCAAGGGCCGAGCGCATATGGCGGCGTTGGCTGGATTGCTCGTGACGCAGTTCGCGGGGGCCACGTTTTCGGACGATCAGGTGAAGACGTCAAGCGGAATCGTGGAAGGCTTGAAGGCGGCCTCGCCTGCAGTCCGCGCGTTTCGCGGGATTCCTTTTGCGGCGCCGCCCATCGGAGAATTGCGCTGGAAGGCGCCGCAACCCGTTCGGCCCTGGAAGGGCCTTCTAAAGGCAAGCGAATTCGGGTCGCGCTGCATGCAATTGCCGGTTTTTTCAGACATGATTTTCCGCGACCGGCCGGACAAGCCAATGAGCGAGGATTGCTTGTACTTGAACGTCTGGACGCCGGCAAGATCGGCCGAGGACCGTCTCGCGGTCATGGTGTGGTTTTACGGCGGAGGATTTCAGGCCGGATCGAGTTCCGAGCCGCGCTATGACGGCGAGAATTTCGCAAAGAAAGGAATCATCGTTGTCAGCGTCAATTACCGGCTGGGCGTATTCGGTTTTTTGTCTCACCCGGAGTTGACCAAGGAGTCGGGCGTACATGCATCGGGGAATTACGGTCTGATGGACCAGATCGCGGGCTTGCGCTGGGTGAAGCAAAATATCGCCGCATTTGGAGGCGATCCGGAAAAAGTGACCATCGCCGGCGAGTCGGCAGGATCGCTCTCAGTCAGCGCCCTGATGGCCTCGCCGCTCGCCAAGGAATCGTTTCGCCTAGCAATCGGAGAGAGCGGCGCTTTCTTTGGGCGCCCTCCCGCGGGGTCGGCGATGCCCACGCTCGGCGAAACGGAGAAGGCCGGCGCGAAATTTGCGGAATCCGTTGGCGCGCGCGACCTCGCGGCACTACGCGCGTTCGGTGCGGAAGACCTTCTGAGCGCGGCGCAAAGGGAGCGCTCCTTACAGTTCTGGCCAAGTGTGGACGGCTATGTGCTCCCGAAAGATGTAGCCGCGATTTTTGCGGAAGGCAAGCAGGCCCACGTACCGCTGCTGGCAGGTTGGAACGCCGAGGAGGCAAGCTGGGCAGTGGTCTACGCGAAGGAAAAGCCGACCGCGCATAGTTTTCCGCAACAACTGCGCACGCGGTTTGACGATCGAGCAGCGGAGATCCTGAAGCTGTATCCTGCAAGCAACGATGATGAAGCGCGCAAGTCATCGATCGACCTGGCAAGCGACCTGTTTATCGTGTACACCACCTGGGCATGGCTGGAAATGCAGAATAAAACCGGGCAGGCGCCGGTCTACAGCTACGTGTTCGACCGGACTCCGCCGGTCGCACCGGATACCAAGGTTAATGGAATCTCTCCGAAGGAGCTCGGGGCCCGCCATGCCTGCGAGATTGAATATGTCTTTGGCACGCTGAAGTCGCAGCCGAACCCCTGGGAGAGTGCGGACTTCAAGATTTCGGATGCAATGGCTTCGTATTGGGCGAATTTTGCAAAGGCGGGAGACCCCAACGGGCCGGGCCTGCCGAAATGGCCTGCCAATGACGGCGGACCGCATGCGATGACGATGCACTTTGCGGTAGAGATTCAAGCCGTCCCGCAAGCGCACCGCGACCGCTACGAGTTTTGGAGCGGGGCGGCAGCCTCGGCCCACTGATCTGCCTTACGGCGCATTTGGCGAAGCGGCATTGGCCGCAACTACAACGCACCGGCTGACGTGCTCTTGTTCTTATGAAACGCGAGACCCTCGTGATCTCGATCGGCCTCCTACTGGTTGGCATGGCCTTGGCGATTGCCATTGCCGTCTCGGTATTGCACGATGGCTTGAGCGCCAAGGCGACGCCGACGCGCCTGGAAGCGTTGCTGGCGCGCAACGCGCGCCAGCTGGCAATCCCCGGAAATGCGCGTCTGATGGAGAACCCCGTGCTGGATTCGCCGGAAATACAGCGCGAAGCGCGGCTGCATTTTGCCGATCACTGCGCGACTTGCCATGGGAATGACGGCGGCGGCGACACCCCGATCGGCGATGGACTCTATCCCAAACCCCCCGATCTGCGGCTTCCGGCGACGCAGAACTTGAGCGACGGCGAACTCTTCTGGATTATCGAGAACGGCGTGCGGTTCACGGGCATGCCGGCATTTACGAGCAACCAGCATAACGGGGCTGGGAATCACGGCGATGGACAAGATAGTTGGAAGCTGGTGCATTTCATCCGGCATCTCGCTCATTTGAGCGAGGCGGAACGCGTTGAGATGGAACGGTACAATCCGAAAGGACCGGAAGACCGTGCCGAGGAAGAAGAGGAAAACGAATTCCTGAATGAAGCAACGCCCGAGGCCAAGCCGGAATCTCACCGTGGTAGGCGGAAATGAGGCGTACCGGGAACCGCCAGGGAAAACGATGGAGAAAACGATGAAAGCGAAATGGTTGACGCTAGCGCTTGCGGTCGCCTTTGCGGGCGGCGCTGTTTTCGCGCATGGGAACAAAGTGCATGTCAAGGGTACGGTAGGTAAGATCGGCGGCGACTCCGTCGAGGTCAGGACGCCCGAGGGCAAGACCGTGGAGGTGAAGCTCCTGGCCTCCACCGTTTACATCCTGCATGTGCGGACCAAGCCAGGCGACGCTCCCGATGCCAACGAAGACAAGCCCGCCAAGCTCTCCGACCTCGCGGTCGGCGACGCGGTGGTAATCCATGCAACGCCGAAAGACGGAAACCTCGAAGCGGATGAAGTCAAATTCTCCGCGCCGAACGCGAACAAGATGGCCTCGTCTCGACCGAAGTTCTGAAGTCGCCGGCAAGCAGTTGTCCGTTTTCGCCCAACAGCGGCTGGTCTTCGAATCCGGGCTTTTCTCGTGGCCGGGCGCAGCAAATGGCCGTGCTTGCGCAGATTCTTCGCTAGTCGACGAGATGACATGAGTGAGTTTTCAGGACCAACCACACCGGCTTTTCGGCTGCTAGCTCGAGGCTACGGACCGCTCCAGGCGTGACGTGCACGACAAACGTCACTCCGCAATCGACGCGGGCAATGCACAAGGTGCCTCGCTGCTCAAGAGAAGCCATCCTCCCCTCGATGACGTTCCGCGCGCTCAACCCGCGCGGACGCTGCGATGCCAGCAGGATGTCCCCGGCGCGAATGGCCACCTGCACGCGGTCACCGGCGGAGGCATGCGCGAGCGGCACCTCAATCTCGCAAGGGCTCTCGCCGAGCCTGAGGCGCATCACCCCATCCTGCTCGCGAAGATCAAGAACCGTGGCGTCCAGCAGATTTTCGAAACCCGCAGCCTGCGCCAGCCGCTTGCGACGCGGGGCATCCAGCACCTCCATCGGCGCGCCGTGGCTCACCACCCGGCCGTGATCGATAGCGATCACGCGTTCGCCAAGTGCGTCTACTTCCTCGCGGCTGTGGGTTACGTAGAGGATGGGAATGCGCTTTGCGGCGTTCCAGGCACGCAAATCCTCGACGAGCCCGGCCTTGCGTTCTGCGTCCAGGCCGGTCAGGGGCTCATCGAGCAAAAGCAAGCGTGGTTCGGTGACCAGCGATCGTGCCAGAGCAGTGCGCTGCCTTTCTCCGCCGGAGATTTGCGCCGGTTTCCGCTTCCGCAGGTTTTCAACGCCGAAGGCTTGGAGAATTTCCTCCATACGCCTCCGCCGATCCTGATCCGGGATATCCCGTAGCCCATATGCGATGTTCTGCTCGACAGTGAGATGAGGGAACAACGCCAGCGATTGAAATACGTATGCGATGCGGCGCCTTTGGGGAGGAACGTCGATGCCCAGGGCGGAGTCAAACAAGACACTCTCGCAGACCGCAATCTTCCCGGCATCCGGGCGGAGGAGCCCCGAGAGGCAATCGAGCAACGTGGATTTTCCCGCGCCGGAGGGCCCGAACAGGATGGTGATTCCCGGCGGCGCGTCGAGGGCGACGTCAAGAACAAACGATGCGCCTTCGCGCCGCTTCTTTTGAATGCTCGCGACCAGCCGGGAGGAATTTACTTCGCGGTCCATCGTGTCCACGCGGGGGTCCACACGCGGCGATTGACGGCGTACACCAGACAGAGGACGGCAAACGCGATGGCCAGGAGAAGCAGCGCCAGGTGGTTGGCTTGGCCGTATTCGAGCGTCTCGACGCGGTCGTAAATGTCGATGGAGGCGGTGCGCGTCACACCGGTAAGGTCACCGCCGACCATCAGCACCACTCCAAATTCTCCGAGCGTATGCGCGAAACTGAGCACCGCGGCGGTGACCACGCCAGGCAAGGACAACGGCAGAATCACGCGGAGAAACGTCTCCCATTTTCCCGATCCCAGGACCGCGGAGGCTTCCAGCAGTTTTCGGTCCACGGCCTCAAACGAAGCGATCAGCGGCTGCACGCCGAAAGGAAAGCTGTAAACGACGGAGGCGAGGACCAGTCCGCTGAAGGTGAAGGCCAGGCCATGGCCGAACAGCGCCATCCACAACTTTCCAAGCGGCCCGCGCGGTCCCATGGCGAGCAAGGCGTAGAATCCCAGGACAGTAGGAGGAAGGACCAGCGGCAAAGCCACGATGGATTCCAACAGAAATTTGCCGCGCCAGCGGGAATAGGCCAGCCAATAAGCCACCGGCGTGCCAATCAATAGCAAGATCCCGGCCACACATGCGGCCAGTTCGAATGACAATTCGAGCGAATTCATTCTTGCTTCCCAGTTCTTCCCGGCATGATTTTTCCTGCCATGCTCTTTCCTTTTGGGCTAGTCGGTCGCCGGGGCAGAGAATCCGTGTTGCTCCAGGATCTTTACGCCCGAGGCGCTCTTCACAAAGTTCAAAAATGCCAGTGCTGCCGACCGGTTCTTCGCGTTTTTCAGCAAAGCTGCCCCCTGGGCAATCCGCGGATGCATCTCCGAAGGGATTTCCCACATTTTTCCGTCTTTCATTCCAGGAGAGAACGCCAGGGAGAGAGCGATGATGCCGGCTTGGGCGTTTCCGGACTGCACAAACTGCGCGGCTTGCGAAATGTTTTCGCCATAGACTAGTTTCGCTTTCACCTGCCTGTAAATTCCCGCCTTTTGCAAAGCCGAGGCCGCGGCTCGCCCGTAGGGTGCGAGTTCCGGATTCGCGAGGGCGATTTTGTGTACGCGCAGATCCAACAAGGCATTCCAGCCCTCTTTTGGCAAATCCACCGAAGAATCATTGGGCATCCAAATCGCGATTCGACCCAGCGCGTATTCGCGGAGCGTTCCCGGCTCGACGAACCCCTGGGCCTCCAGCTTCTTTGGGTAGGCGACATCGGCGGAAAAAAACAGGTCAAAAGGCGCTCCATTTTGCAGTTGCGAGAAAAAGTTTCCGCTGGAACCGTAACTTACCTCTATTTTTGTCCCGGTCTTGTTCTCGAACGCCTTGCCTAACTCCTCCATTGCAAATTTCAGGTCTGCCGCAGCCGCAACTCGCACCTGCTGCGCTTGCGCCCGCAAAGGGACGAAGGAACAAAGAAGTGCGCCAGAAGCCGCGCACAAGGTAAGCGTCGCGCACGCTTTTACATTTCGATGGCCAGTCACGAGTCACCCATCCCGAGCTACGGTCGTCCGGTCACACGCGCAGAATCATCACCTCCGTGGATTTGATGAGCGCCGCGGCGCGGTCGCCTGGCTTCAAACGCAACTCTTTTGCGGCATCGGCCGTGATGATGGAGGTGATGTGCTGTTCGCCGATGGCCAGCGTTACCTGCGCGAGCAGCCCGCTGAACTTCAGTGCAACGACGCGGCCAATCAATTGATTGCGTCCGCTAATTTTGCGGAAATGCAGTCGCCGCGCGGCCGGGTCGCCCCGCTCGAATTTCTTCGGAATCAGCCGGTCGATTTCGCTCTCTGGAACACGGTGGTGCCCGCCGGGCGTCTTCACGGACTTGATTTTGCCGTGGTAAATCCATTGCTTTAGCGTAGGATAGCTGATGCCGAGAATGTTCGCCGCCTCGCGCGGCGGGAGCAGCTTCTGCACGTGTAGTCTCCGAGGATATACAGAATAACTCTCTAGGAGACGTATATTCAATACGTTTTTATATGATTAGCGCATGGCCTTTGTTAGTTCCGCAGCGGCTTGCCGGTCTTTAAGGTGTGGGCAATGCGTTCCTGTGTTTTCTTTTCACCGCAGAGGGAAACGAAGGCTTCGCGCTCGAGATCGAGGAGGTACTGTTCACTCACGAGCTGTGGCGCCGTCAGCGGCCCTCCGGCAAGGATGGTCGCCAGCTTGCGGCCGACGTGCGCGTCATATTCCGAGGCAAACCCTCCACGCACCATCATGTGAATCGCCAGCTTTGCCCCGGCGAGGAATTGTTCGCCCAGCACTTTGATTTGCGTGGTCTCGGCGCCTTCCCGCCAATTTGCCGCCGGCCGCTTGTAACCGCCGCGCGCCAACGCCAAGGCAACCTCCTTCGCATCGGCAACCAAACGATCGCGGTTCACGGAGACTCCGTCCTCGCGCCGCAGATAACCTAGCTCCCGGCACTGTTCCGCGCTGGTGCCGACTTTCGCCATGGCGATGGCTTCGAACACCGGCTTCAGCGCATGAAACAAGTCCAGATCTTCACCGCCGGCCGCGTGCTCGTTCGCCCGAATCAGCATCTCTTTAGTCCCGCCCCCTCCGGGGATCAGGCCGACACCGGTCTCCACCAAACCGAGATACGCCTCTGCGGCCGCCTGAATCTTCACGGCGTGCAAACTGACTTCACATCCGCCGCCGAGGGCCATGCCCTGCGGCGCGGCAACCACCGGTTTCGGCGCATATTTGACAGCCAGGTTGATGTTTTGAAAATTCTTTACCGCCAAGTGCAGCTCGTCCCACTCTTGTTCTTGGGCGGCAACCAGCACGAGCATTAGGTTTGCCCCAACCGAGAAATTCAGCGCCTGGTTTGCAATCACCATGGCGTCAAAGTCGCTTTCCAGCCGCTTTAGCCCCTTATGCATCATGGCGATCAAGTCCGCGCCGATGGCGTTCATCTTGGCGTGAAATTCGCAGCAAAGCGCGCCGTCGCCAAGATCAATCAGGCTGGCCCCGGCGTTCTTTTCGATTTCGCGCCCAGCTTCCTTCAACGATTTCAGAATGATGATGGCTTTGGGCTCTTGGACTTGCTTCACGCCGCCGGTACAAACATCAAAAACCGTCGTCGTGCCTTTCTCCGATTGGTAAAACCCCGCGCGCCCGCTTGAAAGCACTTTCTCAATCACCGGTGGAATCGCCCGGCCCTCTTTCTGCACTTCGGCCGCGAAAGCTTTCAATCCAACCGCATCCATCATTTCAAAAGGGCCGAGCTCCCAGCCGAAGCCCCAGCGCATGGCCCGGTCCACGTCGGCTAAGTTGTCCGAGATTTCCGGCACGCGGCGCGCCGCGTAGAGGCACATCTCCGAAAGGCCGCCCCAAATGAATTGCTGAGCCTTATCGCCTTTTTGTCCTTCGAGAAGCGGGCCAACCAGGGCGCGCAGACGTTCGTGCGTGTCTTCGATGGCTTTGCCCATCTCGAGCGACGCGAATTTCGCCCTTTGCCGCGGCCGGTACTCCATGGTGTTCACGTCAAGCGCAAGAATTTCTTTTTCGGCGGCGCCGCGGACCTTCTTATAAAAACCCTGCCCGGTCTTGTCGCCCAGCCAGCCGCGCTTGACCATTTCTTCGACCAGCGCCGGCACCTTGTAGGTTTCACGCGACTCGTCATTCGGCGCGGTCTCGTAAATGTTTTTCACCACGTGGACGAGCACGTCGAGCCCGACGAGGTCCGCTGTTCGAAACGTCGCGGATTTCGGCCAGCCCACCGCCGGGCCGGTGGAGGCGTCCACCTCTTCAACCGTCATCCCCAGCTTGCTCATCAGTCTCAGGGCATTCAGCATGGAAAACGTGCCGATGCGATTGGCAATGAAATTGGGCGTATCTTTCGCGATCACCACGCCCTTGCCGAGCCGGCGATCGCAAAACTCGCTGAGCGTCTCGATCACCTCGCGTGAAGTTTTCGGCCCGGGGATCACTTCGACCAATTTCAAATACCGCGGCGGATTGAAGAAGTGCGTGCCTGCCCAATGCTGCTGAAATTCTTCGCTCATGCCTTCGGCAATCAAGTGCACGGGCAATCCCGAAGTATTGGTCGTCACGATCGCCCCGGGCTTGCGAAACTGCGCCACGCGCCCGAGCAGCTTGCGCTTGATTTCCAGGTTCTCGGCAACGGCTTCGACAATCCAGTCGGCCTCGGCGCAGCGGGCTAGGTCGTCTTCGAAATTTCCTATGGCAATCTTGTCTGCCAGGGACGAGGTAAAAAACGCGGCAGGCTTTGCTCTTCTTGCGGCTTCTAGCCCAGCCCGCACGATCTTGTTGCGTTCCGCGGGCGGCGCCTCGGCGGGCAAATTGGCCGGCACGATATCCAACAAAACGCAGGGCAGGCCGGCGTTCGCGAAATGCGCCGCGATCCGCGAACCCATCGTTCCCGCGCCCAGCACCACCGCTTTCTCCATGCGTCTTTCCATAGCGAGCCTTTTCTGCTGCAAAATTCTCGCAACGACAGGTTACAAAACCGGCAAGCAGCGGTCAAACACCGGCATAGCGCGGCGCAACCGAGCTAAAATAAGAGGATGGCTGATGAAGAAAAAGCCTCGGGACCACTCGCCTGGATCAAAACCGCGAAAGAAAAGATTCGAGCGTTTGCCTATCGCGGCGAACCGCAACGCTCGGAGCCCCCGCGCGTTGGTGTGGCGCTGGCGGGCGGCTTTGCCCGCGGCATCGCGCACATCGGAGTGCTCCGCGTGCTGCGCGAGGCGGGCATTCCCATCGATTACGTGGCGGGCACAAGCGTCGGGGCTTTGATTGGCGCAGCTTTTTGCGGTGGGGCGTCGCTAGAGGAAATGGCAAGAATCGGCGCGGTGACAACATTTGCCGACTTTGGGCGCTGGACTCCTTCCTGGCTCGGGCTGGCCACCAACCAGCGGCTGGAAAAATTTCTTGCCCGGTTCACACCGGTCAGGGCTTTCGAAGAGTTGCAGACACCGCTGGCCATCGCCACCACCGACATTATCGACGGAGTGACCGTTTATTACGCGCACGGCGATATTATTCCTCCCCTTCGCGGATCGTGCGCCTACCCGGGCCTGTTCGTGCCCATCCAGCACGAGAACCGCACGCTGGTGGACGGCTTTCTGACGGCTCCCGTGCCCATCGAAGGAGTGCTTTTGCTGGGTGCGGACATCGTCATTGCCGTGTACCTGGAATCGGGAAATATCGAGCAACCCCGCACGATGACGGATATTCTCAGTCGCTCCTTCAATATCATGCAGCGGCATGCGGACTTCGCCTGGCGGGCACAGGCGGATATCATCATCGAGCCGGACGTCAAGCAGTTTGTGTGGGACGACTTCACCAGGACGCCGGACATGGTTGCCGCAGGGGAACTCGCCGCCCTCCATGCCTTGCCGCAGATTCGCGCGGCGCTGCGCGGGGAAAAGCGCGACTCCGCCACGGGTGGCAATCTCTCTCCCGCGATTTTGAAATAAGCCGCGCCCTCGATCCACCACGGAACTACCGGGTTTGCCCTGCTGATCGCTAGGCGAAGGATCTGGAGCGGATCAAGCGCTGCGGCAGCAGACCACGGTCTCCGAGATCGTTGCCATTTGCCGGATGGAGTCTCGAGGAGGAAAACTCTGCGCAAGCGGAAAATCCGCGCTAGGCGCGCGTTACCTTCACCACCACCGGCTGGCCCTGTCCTTTGCCGCGCTGGGTCAACCAAGCAGATAGTCCTTCCGCGAAGCGTTCCGGAGTCAGGCGAAAGCTGGCCTCGAGCTTTCCATCCGCTACTGGCAAGGTGTCGTCGAAATCCGCGGAATTGGTGAAGTTGCGCATGCAGAATTGATCCAGCCAATCGAGCGGGCAGGGCCTCGTTTCGCCCTGAATGACCACATTCACGCTGAATTTTTGCGCAAACATAAAATGGCCAACGCGTGGCCGGTCAGCGCAAAGGAACCTTCAGGAACTTAAGCCTATTGGGGTCCGCCGGGTGAAGTGTAAGTTTTCCTTCCACGCGCTCGTACTCGCCCAAATAAGCACGGGACCAGCTTCCATCGCGGACAAACGGCTTGATGCTGTCATCGTGCTTGTAGCCGGCGTGCTTGGCATCGGAGAAGAAACTTACCGACCACGTGTTCCCCCAGTTTGATCGACACTCCTGCAGCGTTTTCTGAAGAGCGAGCAACACCTTTCGCGCCTTGACCACTGTGTTGATCTTGTCCAGGCTGGTCACCACAAAAATTCTCTCATTTCGTTCATCGATTTGGACGATACTCGCTGAGTCGTCGCTCTTACACGTCTCAGAGTGAGTCTGTGCAACGGCCGTGGGCACCGATACCAGCAGAAACAACAACGCAAGAGCAGCCAAAAACTTCTTGCAAATTCCCAAAGCTCCACCTCGATGGAATCTCGCGCAGTCCTTAGCGGCGCGGATCGTTTAGGAGACGCGAGGCCGCTTGACCGAATGAGCCAATCCCACGGCTTCGAGCAAGCAGATGAAATACCAGCCAATGTCGGTCTGGTACCAGCGCAGTCCCAGGCGCGCGGAGCCCGCGTGCGTGTGATGATTCTTGTGCCAGTTCTCGCCCCAGGCGGTCAGTTGGAAGGGACCAAGCCACCAGACGTTGACGCTCGAGTCCCCTCCCTCTTTGGCTTCGCCTAGATGCGTGAGGCTGTTCACCAGGCATTGGAGATGCAGTGAGTAGACCAGCCGTAGCGCGCCCATCCAGAAAAAGCCCATCCAGCCAAAGCCGAGAATCGGTCCGATGAAAAGCGAGAGCAGGATAACCGGCGTCTCCGCCCAACCCCAAGTTTTGTAGATGCCTCCCGTCATTTCGGGCGCCCAGCGCTTTTTGTCCGCGGGCTCGGTTTGGTACAGCCAGCGCAGATGCGCCCACCAGAAGCCGCCTTGCTTCGGGCTCGAAATGTCTTCGGGCTGGTCGGTGACCGCGTGGTGAAGACGATGATAGGCAACCCAGCTGGCCGGATGTCCCGAGCCGTTGAACACCGCCCAGAAGATCAGGAACTGCTCGACGATCGGGTGGGTTCTGAGCGTCTTGTGCGCGAGCATCCGGTGATAACACACGGTTGTGCCAAGACCACCAAACGCCGTGAACAGCACGGTAAGGCCTAGAATCTTCAGGCTGGGAAGGGGAAAGAGGATCAGGCCGATAACCGAAAGCACGTGAATCAGGATCAGATAAGTGAAAACGCCTTCTTTGCCGTGAACCGGTTTCCAGAACGGCCTATGCCACGGTTGTGCCACTGGCGCTCGCTGCGTCAAGCTCGTTTCCATGTACTCTCCGATGATCTACAAAATTGAAGGCGCTGGGGCCCCGGGTGCTGAACGATTGGGCACCGATAACCTTACCATTTTCCTCAGTCCCAAGGCTCCAAAAGTCTCGGGAAAGTTGGATAAACAGTGAACCCCGGGTGCGCGCGCCCCGCTCCGGCTGCGCTGGAAGTGCTCGCATTCGCTCGGAAACGTGTCTATTATCCGACAAATCCGACCCCACCGCCAATCGGCTTCCCGATCTTGACTCGGGGAACGGAACGAATTCCACTTCGAGATTCGTACTTCCTGAAGCACATGGCTCCTGAATACCGGACCGTGCCAAGCGATTTCGACGCCGTTATCCCACGGTTTGCATGAGGTCTCCCTTGCAGAACGACAGCTATGCCCACGGCACGTTCTTGCCCGGAACCGGCGAGATTTCCCGGGGGGAGACGGCGAACTGCCAGTACGTCCCGAACAACGTCCCCCGAGCCGATTCTGTATCCCGCAACAACTTTGGCAGCTCAATCGCAGGGTCGCAGCATGCCCGGGTTCCTCACGCCCGCCGCCTCACGTCTTTATCTTCCAAAGGATTTGCCGGACCATGCCGAGGAGGAGTTCGGCGTCTTCTGCCGATAGATTCATCCGGCGAATCAAGCGGCGAATTTTTTCCTCGACCGGTGCTGGCGCGCGGGATTTGCTTTCGCTGTCTAGTTGGGGCTTCAAGTAGCCGCTAGCAAGCAACGCACCAAGCAGAAGCGACGTGAGCCGCTCCAAATCGCCTGCTCTGGCAAGCGCCACTTGTTCCCGGGCGGGAATGGCTGTTCCTTCGCGCGCCAGTTCATACAGGCAGACGGCGACCGCTTGGCCGAGGTTCATCGAGCGGTGCTCTTCACGGGTCGGGACGCGCAACAGCCAATGGCAATGGCTCAGGTCCTCGTTCGAAAGCCCGCGCTTCTCCGAGCCGAACAGCAAGGCCACGCGGTCTCGACCGAGGCGCTTTCGGATCATGCGCCCACCCTGCCGCAAATCCCGCACCAGGTGTTGTGGGCCGCGGCGGCCAACCGCCGATGTACCTACCACCAACGAGCAGTCCGCTACAGCCTCCGCCAAGGATTTGAATTCCTCCGCTTGTGCAAGCAACGGTGCCGCTCCCACGGCGGAACGCGCTTCCCGGAAGGCCAATTCGAAGGGATTCACTACGCGCAGGTGCAAGAAGCCAAAGTTGCTCATCGCGCGCGCCGCTGCGCCGATGTTCAACGGGTTCCGGGTGTTCACCAGCACCACGCGCAGGCCATCGAATTGGCGTTTGCTGCACAATTCCTTCCTCCGGAAAGGCGTTTCTAATCTACAGCAACTGGCGAGCCACGGTGCCCCGCTCGACCAAATGGCAGCCCGATTCCAGGCATTTGACGTTGCCCCGAGTTGCGTGGGAGGCAACCCGTAACATAGACTGTTTTCGGGTAGAATGTGCCAACCCGGGCCGTGAATTCCCGCCTGAAACAGGCCTGTTGGCATGGCCGAATCCATTTTGCTCCGTGGCGTCGCGTTGCGCGGGGTTTCACGCTAGGGGCTATAGGTGTCAGACTGGCTCCGGGCTCCGCCCTAGAGACTTTGCGGCCAAGCGTTTGCTGACAGGGAGAGCAAGTGGCAACTCCACTTCAAAGCTGGGTTGAGGAAGCAGCACGGCTTACCAAGCCGGACCGCGTCGTGTATTGCGACGGGTCGGCGGCAGAATACCGGCGCATGGTCGACCTGCTGCTCGGCGCCGGAGACACCTTCACACTCAACGAAAAGACTTACCCCAACTGCCATCTGCACCGTAGCTCGGTAAACGACGTCGCGCGCACCGAGCATCTGACGTTTATCTGCGCGCGCGACAAAGAGGAAGCCGGGCCGACGAACAATTGGATGGATCCGGGTGCCGCAAAACACAAAGTGGGAGCCCTGTTCGATGGCGCCATGCGCGGGCGCACCATGTATGTCGTGCCGTACATCATGGGGCCGGTGAATTCGCCCATCAGCAAAGTCGGTGTGGAAGCGACGGATAGCCCCTATGTCGTGGCGAGCATGCGCATCATGTCACGCATGGGCGAAGTAGCCATGGACCGCCTGGGCCCTTCGAACGAATTTGTTCCCGGCCTGCACTCGCTCGGGGATCTCGATCCTACGCGGCGCTACATTTTGCATTTCCCGGAAGAAAAACTGATTTGGAGCATCGGCTCGGGCTACGGCGGGAATGCCCTGCTCGGGAAAAAGTGTTTCGCTTTGCGCATCGCCAGCGTGATGGCCCGGGAGCAGGGCTGGATGGCGGAGCACATGCTCATCCTGGGACTTGAATCGCCTGGCGGAAAAGTGACCTATATGGGCGCAGCATTTCCGAGCGCCTGTGGCAAAACCAACCTGGCGATGATGGTGTCCGCGCTCGAGAATCAGGGCTACCGCGTGTGGACCGTGGGCGACGACATTGCCTGGATGAAAATCGCCGAGGACGGCTATTTGCGCGCCATCAATCCGGAAGCAGGATTTTTCGGAGTGGCGCCGGGCACGGGCATGCTGACCAATCCAAACGTCATGAGGGCGCTGCGCAAGAATACTCTGTTCACCAACACGGCGATGACCGCCGAGCGAGAGCCGTGGTGGGAAGGAATCGGCAGTGAACCGCGCGCGGGGCTCACGAATTGGAAAGGTGAGCTCTGGGATCTATCCAAGGGCCCGGCGGCCCACCCCAATGCCCGCTACACCGTTCCGGCCAAGCAGTCGCCGAGCATCTCGCCCCAATGGGAAGCTGCCGAGGGCGTGCCGATTTCCGCGTTTATCTTTGGAGGCAGACGCGCACGCGTCGCGCCCCTGGTCTACGAATCGTTTGACTGGCAGCACGGCGTGTTCGTCGGCGCGACGATGGCCTCGGAAACCACCGCAGCGGCCACCGGCGACGTGGGGATCACACGGCGCGATCCGATGGCCATGCTGCCGTTCTGCGGTTACAACATGGCCGACTATTTCACACACTGGCTCGAAATGGGGAAGAAGATCCCGAAGCCGCCCAAGATTTTCCACGTGAACTGGTTCCGCAAAGGCACGGGAGGAAAATTCTTGTGGCCCGGCTACGGCGAGAACGTGCGTGTGCTGAAGTGGATCCTGGAACGCGTGGAAGGCCGCGGCGCCGCGCAGGAAACGCCGATCGGTTATGTGCCCGCAAAGGGTGGTTTGACACTCGATGGAATGAAGATTTCCGATGACTCGTTAAATGAATTGCTCCGCGTGAATCCGGCCGATTGGGAGATGGAGCTGGAAGACGCGAAACAGTTCCTGATGAAATTCGGCGCGCGCCTGCCCAGGGAGATTCGCGAAGAACATGCGAAACTTTCAAAGCGCTTTCAGCACCTCGTCATCGCGTAGTTTGCGGACCGCTCGGAAAGCAGTCAGCCTCCGTTGCTTCGTTTCAGAGCTTTTTTTCTGACCTTGCTCGAGGTAGACTCGGCCAAGGAGAAATCCATGAGCGCCGAAGCCGCCCGACGCGCTCCCATCATGTCCCTCGGCGAACTCGTGCGCGCCTACCGTTTGCATGCCGGTGAATTTGGCCAGCCGGTCGCGCTTTCCGCGTTCGCTCTCTCGCCGGGGGAAACCGAGCGTCTTTTTTCGGCTTACGAGGAGGATTACCACATCAGCCGTTTTTTCCGCTTCAGCGAAGGCAGCGGCAAGAGATTCTCGATCAACGGCTTTTCCGCCACGCATGTTTCCATTGACGAGGAAATCCAGACGATTCTTTGAAAGCGGCTGAAGACTTGGCTAGTCCTATGATTTCCAGGAGGGCGGCGCGGCTTCTCGGCACCGCTTGGTTGTTCCAAGCGACGAGAAGTCTCTCTTCGTTTTTCTGAACAAAGGAAGTGCTGAAGGTATTCTGGAGCAAGCCCTTAGGCGGTGGCGGCTTTTACTTGCGACAGGGCGGCGGCGACTTCTTTCAAATCGGGCACGACCGGGATGTCGTAATTCTTGAACCAAGCGATTTTCCCGGTCTTATTCACGATGGCAATGGCTCTGCCGGTGATTCCTTTGTCGGCCAGGTACACTCCGTATTTTTCGCTCATGGCGCCGCGGGGATGAAAATCCGCGAGCAAGGAATACTTGATGCCCATTTTGTCCGCGAACGCCTTGTGCGACCACATGCTATCCACGCTCACGCCGAGCACTTCCGCATCCAACGTCTCGAACTTTTTCATGTCATTCACAAAGCACGCGTGTTCGTTCGTGCAAACCGGGCTCCAGTCGAGCGGGTACCACATCAACACCACGTTTCTTTTCCCCGCAAAGTCCGACAACTTCACCTCCTTCTTATCCTGATTTTGCAGCGCAAAATCGGGCGCCGCCTGCCCCACCGAAAGGCTCATGATGTTCCTCCTGTTTTGTCTCCAATGCCCTCGAACATCTTACCGAAACTCCGTACTGCTCGCCAGCAAACCGCTGATTCACTACATCTACCGCTGTTATGTTTCCGCCGACTTTCATTGCCCTTGCTGATGGGCGCCTGCGTCGTAGACCACTTTGCCGCCGACAAAGGTTTTCAGCACCCGGACCGCGAGAATCTCCGCGGGCGCGACTTTCGTGATGTCTTTCGAGACGACCGTCAGGTCGGCCAGTTTGCCTTTTTCGAGCGAACCCTTGTTCTTCTCTTGAAACTCGGCATAAGCCGCCTCAAGGGTGTAACCCCGCAGCGCTTCCTCGAGCGTAAGCCGCTGCTCGGGGTGCCAGCCGCCTGGCGGACGACCGTGCGGATCCTGCCGCGTAATGGCTGCATATATTCCATAGAACGGGTTGAGCGTTTCGCCGGGGAAATCCGAACTCAGCGGCAAGTGCGCGCCGGAATCCTTCAGCGAGCGCCAAGCATAGGCGTACTTAACGCGCTCCGGACCGAGGCGCTGCTCCGCCCAGGCCGTATCGGAAGTGCAATGCGTAGGCTGCATCGAAGCAATGACACCAAGTCTCGCGAAGCGCGGAATATCCTCCGGCGCGAGCACTTGCGCGTGCTCGATGCGCAGACGCGGGTCATGCGCATCGGGCACCTCCGTTTCCGCTTGTTCGTAAGCGTTGAGGACGGCGCCGTTCGCAGCGTCGCCGATGGCGTGGGTGCAAACTTGAAAGCCAGCCTCGAGAGCCCGGCGTGTCACGCTGTAAACCTCGGATTCCGGAGTGGTCATGATGCCTTGGGTTTGCGGAGCGTCGCTATACGGTTTGAGAAGCGCGGCGCCGCGCGAGCCGAGCGCACCATCGGCAAAAAGCTTGAATGCGCGAATGGTCAGTTGGTCATGTGCATCGATTTCCGGCCCGCGCTTGAGCCACTCTTCGACGAGATCCTTGTCCGCGCCATCGAGCATGGCATAAACGCGCAAGGGCATCTGCCCGTCCCGTACTAATTCGTGAAATGCCCGCACCATGAGCGGCGTGACCTTGGCCTCGTGCACGGAGGTCAAGCCGTTGCGGACGCACTCGCCGGCCGCGAGCCGCATGTCGCGCTTCGCTTGCGCAAGGGTCATCGGCGGAATGTGTCTCGCGACAAGGTCCTGGGCACGGTTGAGCAGGATGCCCGTAGGTTCGCCGGTTCTCTCGTCGCGCACAATTTTCCCGTTTTCCGGGTCCTTGGTGTCTTTGTTGATGCCGGCGAGTTCCAGGGCGCGCTGATTGGCCCACGCAGCAAATGTGTGCAGGCCAACGAGAAACACGGGATGATTAGGCGTGGCCGCGCTCAGGGCTTGCTGAGTCGGGTAATGCGAAGCCCATTTGCCTTCATCCCAGCCCCAGCCGAGAATCCATTCGCCGGGCGCGGTCAAGGCGGACCGTTGTTTGACGCGCTCGATGATTTCTTTTTCCGTGGCAATGTCCTTGAGATTCAGCCGGACAAGACTCTCACCGAGATCAATCAGGTGGGTGTGGGCGTCGATGATGCCGGGCAGGACAGTTGCGCCGTGAAGATCCATGGCGCGCGCAGGCTTGGGATAGAGGCGCTCCCCTTCCGCCGTGCTGCCGACCCACAGGATGCGCCCGCCCCCGATAGCGACGGCCTGCACGGCGGGTTGCTTGTCGTTCATGGTCACCACGTGGGCATTAAGAAGAAGCAAGTCGGCGTTCGATTGAGCCGAAACTTCCTGGGGTAAAACAAGCCGCAGCAGAAGGCAGAAAGAGCCGATCCGCACCCCGCTGCGGCGAATCCCGAACCCGATTTTCATGAGAGTCCCCCTAGCCGGGAATAGCCCCGCCGCGATCCTGTGACGCCCATACCACCGGCTCGACGCGACCGATCCAAAACGCCCAGGACAGCGCGCCCAGCAGCGACACGACGGCGGTGATGGCAAAGGCCCAGAAATACTGGCCCGTGCGTCCTAAAACGAAGCCGGTCAGCGCCGGAGCTACCGCGCCGCCCAGGTTTCCAACAAAGTTCTCGATCCCCGTCCAGCGGCCAGCGGCGCGAGGCCCGGCCAACGTCTGAGTAATGGCCCAAACGTTGGAGGAACACATGCCGAGCGACGCAGCTACCAAGACCACCATCACCGTGGTGAGCTTCGGGCCAGCGAGCACGCAGGGCACCACGAAGACGGCCGCGCCTGCCATTCCAGCGCTCGTAAATCCCTTTCGCACCAGAGTCGGGGTCGCCCCAGAGACAATCCAGCGATCGGAAAGCCAGCCACAGAGGGCGGCGACAAGGGCGCACAAAACATAAGCCGCTCCCATGACCGCGGCCATTTGGTCCATGGAAAAATTCCGGCCACGGACTAGGTAGGTGGGCATCCACGTAAGGAAGAAATAAGACAAATAGTCCACGCAAGCGAGAGCGGCACACGTGCCCCAAGCGGAGCGCAGCTTTAGGATCTCGAGGATTCCCGGGGTCTGTTTGTCGCGACTATTGCCGGCGGTTGCGTGTTCGTCGCCGTGGCGGGGCATCCATTGCAGCCATGGCAAAAGCCAGATCAGGCTGAGGAGTCCAAGGACGAGGAAAAACGAACGCCAGCCATACCTGCCCATCAGGATGCCGCCGAAGAACAAGCCGAAAGCCGGTCCCGCATAAAAGCCGGTGATGATAATGGAATTGGCAAGACCGCGCTGATCTTCCGGGAAATAGCGTGCGAGGATCTTGGAATAGGAAGGGTACACGACCGATTCGCCGAGTCCGAGAACGAGGCGTGCGGCGAGCAGAAGAGTGAAGCTGCCGGCGAGCCCGGTCGCAGCGGTAGCCACCGACCAGATGAAGAATCCGGCTGCCATCATCCATTTGACATCGAGATGATCCACGAGCCAGCCGGATGCGATCTGAAAGAAGGCGTAGCTCCAAAAGAATGCGGCGAGTAGGATTCCGAGCCGCGGATCGGATAGCGCCAGTTCGGTTTTCAACAGCGGAGCCGCCGACGACAGGTTCCCGCGATCCACGAAGTTGATGAACGCGGAGAGCGCGAGAAGGACGAGCACGCGCAACATAGCCCGCGAGGGCTGTGTGCGAACCGAGACTGAAGGCGTAGAGGTCATTCTCGAACGCCGGCCATTCTAACAGGGGAATGGTCCGCCCTTAGGCAGACTTCGCACGGTGAACGGTTGACTCCAGCGTTGGACCGGCGTAGGCTGCGGGCAAAAATTGGGGCATGTCACCCTTCGTTCTAAAGACATCCCCTTCCCGAAGCCAAGGAGGCCGCTGATGGTTGCGTTTACCGCGTTGTGGGTTCCCATTCTGTTGTCGGCAGTGATTGTGTTCGTGGCAAGTTCGATCATCCACATGCTGCTGCCGTATCACCGAAGCGATTACAAGAAACTACCGGACGAAGGCAAGGTACTAGCCGCGCTGCGCTCGGCGGGAGTGACGCGCGGGATGTATATTTTCCCTTATTGCACGCACAAAGAGATGAAATCGCCGGAGATTTTGGAAAAGCAGAAGCAAGGACCCGTCGGGGCAATGATTGTGTTCCCGAGCGGTCCGCCCAATATGCCGAAATACCTGCTGACGTGGTTTGTGTATTGCGTTGTCGTTGCCATCTTTACCGCGTACTTGACCGGGCGCACGACTCCCTCCGGAACCGTCTATCTGGCAGTGTTTCGCGTGGCAGGCGCGGTGGCGTTCATGGCTTACGGCGTGGGCCAATTGGTCAATGGGATCTGGAGGGGGATGCCGTGGGGCACGGTGGTCAAAGAGGTTTTCGATGGGCTCGTCTATTCCTTGCTGACCGCCGGGACATTCGGGTGGCTGTGGCCGAAGTAGAAACAGGGTTCAGGAAGGGCTGTACTGCGACTCGCGGCGATTTTTGATCGCACGAGTCTCTGGTTGCTGACTACTTTTCGGCCGGCAGTCTCGACGGCGTGGGCGCAGCAGGGGTGCTGCCGGGCGAAGCGGGTTGGGAGAAAGAGCGCACGAGGAGAACGAGCTGCCAGCGCTGGTCTTGCGTTAGGCGATTCTTGAACGAGGGCATCGGCCTGCGACCCTGACTGATTTGATAGAAGATTTCGCCGTCGGTCACATTTCTAAGCAGTTTGGGGTCAGTTAGATCGGCAGGAAGCGGGTAGTTCGATTTGGCCTGCGGGCCGTCTCCCCGGCCGCGCTCGCCATGACATTGCACACATTGGTCGAAATAGATCTCTCGGGCAGCATTTAGGTTAGACGGCGATGCAGGGAGGGGATTTTTTAGGCCTTTGTATTCCTCGGGAACGAGCCAGGGTTGGTTTTCCTGGGCCAGCCAGTAGGCCACGACGGCGCAAATGAGAACGAGGAGGGCGATGAAGAGCAGTTTGCGCAGCTTGAGAGAGCGCGACGGATTGGCGGACATGAGAACAGAAAAATCTTCGCATATCGAGGTGAGAGACGGAAGGGCAGGTTTTGTGCTTCGACCAAAACCCGGTTGCAACAAAGAAAATAGCAGGCACACCAGAGGATTCAGGCGCGGAAGGTTAGCCAGAGGAGTTCGGCGTTGAAGAAGAGAATGGCGGCAGCGACGATCCAGGCGATGATAGAAACCAGGCGCGAGTTGGCGAACTCGCCCATTTTCGAGCGGTCGGCTGTGAACTGGATGAGAGGGATCACCGCGAAGGGCAACTGAAAGCTCAGAATCACCTGGCTAAGAATAAGCAGCGAAGTGACTTTGTTATCGCCGGCGATGCCAATCACCACAGCCGCCGGGATAATCGCGATAGAGCGAGTAATGAGGCGGCGCAGCCAAGGCTTGAGGCGAATGTCGAGGAAGCCTTCCATTACAATTTGACCCGCGAGAGTGCCGGTGAGCGTGGAGTTCTGGCCGGAGGCGAGCAAAGCGCCAGCGAAAAGTGTGCTGGCGAAACTGACTCCCAGGACGGGGCTGAGGAGCTTGTAGGCGTCAGCGATTTCGGCGACGTTGTTCAAGCCGCGCGTGTGAAATGCAGCTGCGCCAAGGACGAGAATCGCAGCGTTAATGAAAAGGGCAAAGCCGAGCGCCACCGTGGAGTCAAAAATAGCGTAGCGCATGGCTTCGCGCCGCTCTCGCGCGGAGGTGCCAAAAGCGCGGGTCTGCACGATACTGGAATGAAGATAAAGATTGTGCGGCATGACCGTGGCGCCAAGGATGCCGATGGCGATGTAGAGCATTTCGCGGTTGCGAAGTATTTCCGCGCGAGGGAGAAAGCCGATAGTAGCTTCGCGCCAAAGTGGATGAGCGAAAAAGATCTCATAGGCGAAGCACGCGGCGATGGTGCCAATCAGCGTAACGACGAAAGCTTCTACGAGGCGGAAACCGCGGCCTTGCAAGGCAAGAACGAGGAGAACGTCGAGCCCGGTGATGAGCACGCCCGCCAGGAGCGGCAGGCCGAAGAGCAGCTGCAAGGCGACGGCAGAGCCCAAAACTTCGGCGAGATCGCAGGCGGCAATGGCCAATTCGCAAATCACCCAAAGAATCAGAGAGGTGCGTCGCGAATAGTGCTCGCGGCAAGCTTGGGCGAGGTCCCGGCCGGTGGCAATGCCAAGCTTCGCCGAGAGCGCTTGCAGGAACATGGCCATCAGATTGCTCAGCAGGATGACGCTGAGAAGCGTGTAGCCGAATTTCGAGCCGCCACCCAAGTCGGTAGCCCAGTTGCCGGGGTCCATGTAGCCGACGGCTACCAGATAGCCGGGCCCTGCGAAGGCCAGAATCTTGCGGAGCCAGTGCGCGCCGGAAGCGACGGGAATCGTGCGATGGGCTTCGGGCAGGGAAGGGATGGCCGCGAACCGGGAGCGGTTCACCGTAGCGAAGGAGTCAGTGGCGGATTCAGCCGTGAGGGAGTCCGATTCGAGTTGTGGCGGAGCAGCGGGTTCCATCGTTAAAGTTAACTATGCTAAACAACAATACTAAACTACACTTAACACATCTATATGTCAATAGGACCTTGCTTAGGCCTTGCTTGTTTTTTTTTGGGGCACCGAAGCGGGGAAGGGCCGGGAAGCGAAGGAGCCGGGCGAGGTCGCGGGGCTTATGGTAAGTTCGATGCAGCATTCCTGGAGCGAATGAGATGGATCAACAACAGCCGGCGCAGGGACAAGTGCAAATCAAGGCAGATGAGAAGGAATTGCAGGGGCAATACAGCAACCTCGTGATGATTCACCACAACCTGGAAGAGTTCACGCTGAATTTTATCTATATCTTTCCGAACGGTACGCAAGGGAAGCTCTTGAGCAGTGCGATTGTCAGCCCGGGGCACGCCAAACGCATCTGGCGAGCGCTCGGGGAGAATCTGAACCGCTATGAAGCCCAGTTCGGGCCGATCAAAGAGGCGCCGGAGGGCGGGCCCACGCCGAATGTGGGATTTGTACAGTAAATTGCGGGAGTCCGGGGTTAGAAGAAAGCGCCGCGGGCATGCAAAGATACCGAAAGGTTTTCTGACGGGCCTGTAGCTTTAACGGCTGTTGTTGGGTTTTTCGGAGGACTGGCGTTGCTCCTGACCGCGATTGGGCTCTACGGCGTGATGGCTTACGTGGTGACGCTGCGGACGCACGAGATTGGCATACGACTGGCGCTAGGCGCGCAGCGAAGCTCCATTCTGCGTCTCGTCATGCGCGATGCAGCCATCGTTCTCGTCGTCGGCATCGCCGCGGGGCTGCTCGGGTCGATTTGGATCACGCGGCTGGTGAAGGGGCTACTGTTTGGGCTGACGCCTAATGATCCGGTGACGATGGGGCTGGCCATTGCCGCGATGGCGATGGTGGCGCTTGCGGCGACGTACATTCCTGCGCAGCGCGCGATCCGCGCCGATCCCATGGTCGCTCTGCAATATGAGTAGTCCGTCGCGCAAGTAAGCGACGACCGTTCCCTAGCACAACCGCTCACAAAGGTACGGGCATTCCTAGCGATGGCCCCGAGTTACGGCAAAACGGAAGTTGAGATTTGGGCGCCCGCGGCGGGAGGCTCAACTTCAGAGTTGCTGACCATCCTGTAGTCAACGAGTGCAGCGACTCCTACAGGTGTTCATTTCCAAGGATGTCAGTGCGCCGCAGCTTGAGGTCCCGCAATCACATAGACCCGGTGCGCCACTCCGCTCCCTTCCACAATAGCCACGACTTTATCACTCCTGCGGTTATCATAATTCTCGCAATCTTTAGGGGAGCGACCACGGACGGACTTATGCTCATTGCCAGTCAGCAATCATTGCAAACTCTACTGGCCGACAATCTTCCACTGCTAATCCTGGGTTCCGCCATCATGGCATCTGGACTCGCCGCAGTAGCGGCATGCGCGGTCGCCCGAAAATCGCGTGAACGCATCTTGCTTTGGTTCGGACTGTTTGCCGGTCCTTACGGATTGGAACTGATCACCAGAAACTCGGCGTTTCGGCTGGCTTTCGGCCCTCCGCCGCAGTGGTGGCTCTTTGCCGAAAGTCTCATTGAGTTTGGGACGATACTGCCCCTACTGCTGTTTTTGGAAGACTTGCACGGCAAAGGCTGGCGTTCCTCGCTTTCCTGGATTACTCGTGCCTACGTGGTCTTTGCCGTGATCGGATTCGCGACAAGCGTGTACACCGATCGGCCCACCCTCATTCCCGCCCCCGGACTGGGCCTGATCGTTCTCCTTCCCGCTGTCCTTCTTCTTGGACGGGTCATGGGCTACCGACCTCCGGATTTTCCCGGCCGCGTGATCCTGTTCGCGGGGCTGGCATTGTATTTCCTTACGTTCGTTCATGATCGTTTGCTAAATGCGACGGCTTCCGTTTGGCAACCTGGATACCAGCCTTACGGCTTCTTTTTCCTGGTCTGCTCCCTCGGCTACGTTGCCGTCCAGCGCGTCTTGACCAATGAAAAACAACTCTTTGCGCTTTCCGAGGAGATGCGCGCCGCAAAACAAATCCAGAGCTCGATCCTGCCTGGCTCGGTCCCTAAGATACAGAGTTTGGACATCGCGGTGCGCTACGCTCCGCTTACTGCGGTCGCGGGCGACTTCTACGATTTCCTGAGCACTGAGCCCGGTAGCCTGGGAATCGTAGTGGCAGATGTCACGGGCCATGGCGTACCCGCGGCTCTCGTGGCGTCGATGATCAAAGTGGCGGTTTCCACGCAGTTGAGCAACGCCACCGCGCCGGACAGAGTGCTGGCAGGGATAAACACCGTTCTTTGCAGGCAGGCTCCCGGGCAATATGCCACTGCAGTTTACTGCTATTACGAGGAGCGCCTTCACCTTCTGCGCTACTCCGCCGCCGGGCACCCGCCCCCGCTCCTTTGGCGCCACGGCACCCGCCAATTGCGTCGGCTGGAGGAGGGCGGTCTGCTTATTGGCGTGCGCCCGGACGAGATCTATCCCTGGGGCGAGATCGCGTTGCAGCCGGGCGATCGTCTGCTGCTGTATACCGATGGCGTCCTGGAAGCGACCAACGGCGCTGGCCAGGCATACGGCGAATTCCGCTTGCAGAGCGTCATCGAAACGAATTCGGAACTCTCGGCCGACCGCTTCTCGCACCTGCTGCTAGACGAAGTACGCTCCTGGTCCGGCCCCAACCGTCAATTCACGCGATCCGACGACATCACTTTCCTCGTCATCGACTTCCGATAGGCGGGCGGATTCTTGGGCCGCTGGCAACGTCCGGGGTGCCCTTCGATAAGAGCGAAGGCGTTGTCAGGACACAAAACTCCCTTGCCGTGATTTTCACCGCTGGTGTGTCAGTGAGATGGAGGACCGAAGCCCTGCTTGCCCCAGGCAGCTGTGAGCTCTTGCGGTGAATCAGCTTTCGGCGACTCGGCTACTTATGCCCGACAGAGCCAACGCGCCCTAACGGAAACAAACGGACCAGAACTTTCGGAATTGATCGAATTTCTTGAAGACAAAAGACATCTCATCTTCAAGGGTTTGTCTGGAGCGGGCGGGTGATCGGTATTCGAGCTCTGGATCTGGCCATGGTGGTTCGAGTCCACTCCTGCCAGCCAAATTTCTCCTTGTGCGGCGAGGACCTATTCTGTACGTCACTTCTCTGAGCCAAAAGCGTTTGGCCCGCACTATGCCCATTTGAAACAAACGCACCCTAATGTAAACAAACACAACCGAAAACAATTCACCACGGAGCTCGCGTTGCGAAGGTGGGCAGAACCAAGCTGTCAACGACTTGACGCTGTGCAGGGTTTCGAGATTACAGTTCAGGAGTTCACGGGGATAGCGCCGGCGTTTCTCAGCCCAATTTGCGGGCTGGGCGATTTCCAAGCGTCGCAGTGCGAGGGAAGCCGCTCACTAAACGGCGCCTCGTTACCTATCTGGGGCCGCGCAGTGGCGCTCGTCCTGGCAGGATCCTTATCACCCTTGCCGGTCTTAAAGGTTCATTCCCGGATGGCCGACTACTCACTCCGAATCCGTCGAACGACCCAAGCGATCGCGCGTCTCACCGTGGTTCTGGTGCCCGGTATTGGATAGACGTCCGGAATGGCCGCAGGCAAGGCCGTCTCAAAACTCTAATTCAGCAACCAGCTTCAAGAGCCGAAGAAGAGTTGCGCGTTCGTCCGGTGTCAGTTCTTTTCGCAGTCTATCGTCGGCGGCCACCCTCGCATTGATGAGGCGTTTCCTGTATTTGTGGCCTTTTGGCGTCAGCTTAACGTGAATTGCTCTGCCCGATTTGGCTTTCCTCTCGGACACAAGCCCTTCCTGAACCATTGACTTGATGGCTCGGTGCACAACAGTTCTATCGAAACCGAGAAGTGTGGCGATTTGATTCTGATTGAGCGTGGCACCGCCCCGGAGTGTGGATAGGATAAAGCCGCGAGTCGCAGAGCAGCGGGTTTTTCTTTCAAGTCTCTTGCCGACGGAAAAATAGGCTGCAGCGATGTGGGCAAGTACCGAATCGCTCAGGATATCTTGAGGAATATCCTTCCTTGGAACGATGATCATAGGACCGTTACCGTGGCGTCGAGAGGCCTCCGCCACTGAGGTGGTCCCACGTAAGAACGTGATTTCTTCCCGATCGCAATCACCATCACAATCTCATGATACCGGGTTGACAACCCGAGAAATTTAGAGAGTCTGCGGCCATCAAAGCCCTCCATTGGGCATGTGTTGAGTCCCAACGCTTCGGCGGCGATCATCAGATTCTCACAGGCCAACGATGTACTCTTCGTCGCCCATTTGAACACGGCCTGCCGAAACAGAGGCGGCATCCCGATCGTCTTCCACAAATTCACCAGTCGAAAAATCGTCCATTTGAACGCGCCGAAAATGCCGAACGGCCCCGGCATGAACAGGATCCGGCCGAGCTTCGCCGTCCGCTCGTAGTCTCGGACTTTGGCGTCGCTGAAGCCGTTCCTGCGCATCCACTCTGATTGGGCTTGGGAGGTCGCTGCCAGCGACCCGATGTCGGCCACTGCAACCACCAGCACCGATGCGGTTTCCGCTGGCATCTGTCCAAGGCAGAGTTTCGCGACGCTTGCCTTTCTCCCCGACGATTGGACCCAAAAGAATCGGTACGGTTGCATGTTGAAACTAGATGGGGCATGGCGGGCCGCATCGAGGATTTGTTCGCGCAGTGCTTGTGGAATTTCGACCGAGTCAAAGGCCTTGACTGCTCTCCTATGGAAGATTGCTTCCAGGATCTCGCTCATGGGTACCTCCATGTTGCTATTGCAACATAATAGTGTTGCAGACGCAACATAAAAAAAGAGAGGTTTCGCCAGCTAATCAGAACTTATCGCCGCCCGTGTCGGACGGAGAAGCCCCTACCCTGTGTAAACTGTTCCCTCCTCGACAAAACATAGTGGATTCTTCCAGGGATCTTGGACATAAAAGGACCGCTCTCCCCACGGCCGAACCACGATGCCGCTGCCCGGCGCTTCATGGACATCTTCCG
>Ga0182034_10000095_pt1 | contig 34689 bp, 28 predicted proteins | sample flu12Cox44000172_FD_125972 | JGI IMG/M metagenome (GOLD analysis project Ga0182034, IMG submission 125972) | Lab enrichment of tropical soil microbial communities from Luquillo Experimental Forest, Puerto Rico - flux4day.12C.oxic.44.000.172 | ecosystem: Environmental > Terrestrial > Soil >... | reverse complement strand
TCCAATTCCGTGCGTGCCGCGGTCACCGGTCTGGCCCGCACGCTTGCCAACGATTACGCCGCCGAGGGTATTACCGTGAACAACGTTTGTCCCGGCTACACGCGCACCGGGCGCCTCGACGGCCTCGCATCCAGCATCTCCGCGCGTACCGGCTCGACGCCCGAAGAAGTCTTCGCCAGCTGGGAGCGCGAAATACCTGCACGACGTCTCGGCACGCCCGAGGAATTTGCCGCCGTGGTTGCCTTTCTAGCTTCCGAGCGCGCCAGCTATATCACCGGCACTTCCATCGCTGTGGACGGCGGTCTTGTCAGGAGCCTGCTCTAACCTGGATGCCCACCATGCCCGGTCATTTCGAACCTGCCCTTTTTCCCAGACGCTTCGCCCCATTTCGGTTGGCACCCGCTGCGCCCGTTCCCGGATGGGCAACGCAAGGGTCGTTTTCCTCCATCACAAAGACGGGAGACGAACCTCCGATTGTCTCGGAAAAGTACCTTGTTCCCGCTGCAGCACAATCGATTCGGCGGGTTCTCCAAGTTCATGGCTCTTTTGTGCTAACCGGGAGCTTTCCGCTTTGGCTTCGCCACTCGCCGAGGCCAGGCTCACGGATTACCCGTTCGTCGCTTCCGAGACCATCTCGGCCGTCATCCCCGCGCTCGAACGGGGAGGACATAAGGTTCAGGAGGAGCCAAGAAGAATGACCATTCACTCCCTGTGCACAACAAATCGCCTGGGCGTTGCTGCTGGGCTGCTGGCTGTCTTCGTTGTGGCGTCGCCGCTTCCGGGCGATGAGCCGTACGCTCGTTCCCGCACCTACGATCTCGAGCATTCTCGGATCGCCCTGCGCTTCGACCTTGAACACAAAAAAGTTCTTGGCGACGTGACGCACACTCTTTCCATTGTCCGCGACGGCACTACCAGAATCGCTTTCGACTCCGTCGGCCTAACCATCGAGAACGTCACCGTCAACAAATCCCCGGTGAAGTTCGAAACCACCGCCGAGAAAGTCATCGTTCCTCTCCCAGCCGGCGCCAAGGCGGGAGAGAAATTCGACGTCTCCCTTCGCTACGAAGGCAAACCCAGCAAGGGCATGTACTTCATTGTTCCCGACAAGGACTATCCCGACCGCCCCATCCAAATCTGGACGCAGGGCGAATCCGAAGACACGCGCTATTACCTGCCCACCTACGACTACCCGAACGACCGTTTGACCACCGAAACCATCCTCACCGTTCCCGCGTCCTGGCTGACCGTGTCGAATGGCAAGCTCCTCAGTGTTGCCGACGCCGGCAAGGGACTGAAAACCTGGGATTGGCGCGAAACCGTTCCCAGCTCCACCTACCTCATCACCGTTGTCGCCGGCGAATTTGAGGAGGTCAAAGATTCCTGGCGCGGCGTGCCGGTCACCTACTACGCGCCGAAGGGCCGCGGTGATCGTCTTTCGGTCAACTACAGCCGCACTCCGGCCATGATGGATCTCTTCAGCAAGAAGCTCGGCGTCGAATACCCCTGGGAAAAATACGCGCAGGTCATGGTCGATGACTTCGTCGCCGGCGGAATGGAAAATTCCAGCGCCACCACAAACACCAGCAGCTCCCTCAATCACCCGAAAATCGCCGCCGAAATGCTCACCGACGAAGACGGCCTTATCTCCCACGAACTCGGCCACCAGTGGTTCGGCGATCTAGTCACCTGCAAGGACTGGGGCGACATTTGGCTCAACGAAGGCTTCGCCACTTTCATGGAAAATGTTTGGACCGAAGCGCATTACGGTAAGGACCAGGCCGACTTCGAGCGTTGGGAGGGCGGACGCGGATGGTTCTCGCAGCCCAATCTGTTCGACAAACCTATCGTACGTTACGACTTCGAAGATTCGAGCGAATTCGACGGCAACGCCTACACCAAGGGCGGCTGGGTGCTGCACATGCTTCGGTATCAGCTTGGCGACGACGCCTTCTATCGCGGTCTCAGGCACTACCTCAAGGCCAATCGCGGCAAAAACGTTGTTACCGCCGACCTGGCCAAATCCATCGAGGAATCGTCACATGTCAATGTGGATCGATTCTTCAGCCAATGGCTGTACGGCGCGGGCGCCCCGAAATTTGACTTGGGCTATTCCCACGACCGCGATAAGCACCAAGTGGAATTGACCGTGAAGCAAACACAAAAGGTCGAGGGCCGCGTCGGCATCTTCCACGTCCCTGTGAACGTGGAAATCACGACGGCTTCCGGTCCCAAACTCTATCCCGTCACGGTTTCGAAAGCCGAGCAGATCTTTACGTTTCCCGCCGACTCCGCCCCCCTCATGGTGCTCTTCGACAAAGGCGACAATATCCTCAAATCCGCCGAATTCCATAAAGAAAAGAAGGAATGGCTCTATCAGTTGAAAAATGCCGGCGAGTTTGCCGATCGCGCCGACGCGGTCTCGGCCCTTGAAAAAATCAAGAATGATGACGAAGTGGTTAGCGCCCTTAGAAACGCCCTGCGCGACGACAATTTCTGGGGCCTCCGCGCCACGGCGGCCGATGCGCTCGGTAAGATCGGCTCGCCTGCCGCAGCCAAGCAGCTTCTGGAGGGGCTCGATTCTGCAAACGAGGCCTGGGTGCGCTATCACATTGTCACTGCTCTCGGCAGCTTTAAGGACGATTCCGCCATCGCGGCCAGACTCACCGAGATCGCCGGGGCCGACCGTTCCTACCGCGCCCGCGCGGCTGCCTTACAGGCACTCGGCCGGCTCAAAGCGCCTGATGCCCTCGCTACTCTGGAAGCTGCAATCTCGGGAGACTCTCCGGATGGCTACCTACGCAATGCCGCGCTTCGCGGGCTTGGTCCGCTCGGCGACGACAAGGCAGTGTCGCTCCTCGAACAATGGTCGGTACCCGGCAAGCCCATTGAATCCCGCACGGCCGCAATTCGCAGTTTGGCCAGCCTTGAGAAAAACAATCAGGGCATCACCAAGCAAATTGCCGGCTACCTCGGCGAACGCAATTTCCCGGTTCGCATGGCGGCGGTCTTCGCCCTGGGTGGCCGCGGAGATGCTATTGCCGTGCCTGCCCTCGAAGCATTGCTCAAGAATGACGACCTCAGCATCGAGATGGTTCCCATGATCAAGCGACAGATCGCCAGCCTGAAAAAGCCTGCGGCGACCAAGCTCACTCCTCCCAACGGGGATGGGGGCGAATCGGCCGACACACCCGGTTCGGCGTCAGAGACGTCCGGCGAGTCCGATGTCGTGCTCGAGCGCCTGGATAAACTGGAGCGTATGGTTCAGGAAATGAACCAGCGTCTCAAAGCCCTCGAGACGCACCTTGCTCCACCGAAGCCGTGAAAGGATCGAGCCGGGATAAGATGAAATCGAGGTCCTTGGTTTCTTTTCCGCGGTCTCTCCTGTCCAGGCGCTCCGGTCCTCTGTATTCACGTCGTCTCCTAGCGGTCCGCCAACAGTATCCGCAAATCCCGCAAATTATTTCCCGTGGGCCCGGTCAAGATGGCGTCACCGAGCCGTGAAAAAAACGTAAAAGCATCGCTTCGCTCAAAGAAATCTCTCGGATTGAGTCCCGCCTCCCGCGCACGCCCGAGCGTCCCTCCGTTTGCCACCGCGCCGGCCCCGGAGCTATTGCCGTCAATCCCGTCAGTTCCCGCGCTCAGCACTGCCACTTTCTCCCCGGCGATTTTTTCCACGCAAGCCAGGACGAATGCCGAATTCCTTCCCCCAATCCCGTTTCCCGTCACCGGCGAGCTCACTTCTCCATCCGCAATCAAAGCCACGCGCCGCCCGCGATGCATCACGCGCAACTCCTCGAGCTGCCTCAGCAGCGATTCCGCCGCTTTTTCGACCGGCCAATCATCGGTCGAGTTGTCGCAACAGGTCACAAACCCCAGCGCTTCCGCAGCATGGTGCGCCGGATGAAGCAGATCATCCATTCCCAGAGTCAGCGAAAAGTACGATTTCCGGAACGCCGTGTCGCCCGGTTTTGGCGTCTCCGGCATCTTCCCGTCGTCGAGCCATTTTCGTAGTGCCGGCGAGAATTTGTTGCCGAGCGAATACTCCTTGATAATGCGTTTCGTGTCCGCCGCAGTCGTCGGATCCGGCAGCGTTGGCCCCGACGCCAGCGCGGATTCCTTTCCTAGGGGCACATCGCTGACTGCCAGCGTGATTTTCGTGGCCTCCGGAGCCGCCGTCGCCAGCCGCCCGCCCTTTACCGCCGACAAATGCTTCCTCACGGTGTTGATCTCATCGATGCTCGCTCCGCAAGTCACCAGCGCCTTGTGCCATTGCTGCACGTCCTCCAACGTTTGCTTCGCGTCGAGCGGCAGTTCCATCAACGCGGACCCACCGCCCGAAAGCAGGAAAATCACCAGTGTTTTTGCGTCACATTTTCGGAGTAAAGTCAGGATGGTCTCCGCCGCCTTCCAGCTTTCCTCGTTCGGCAGGGGATGTCCCGCCGCAAAATACTTCAGGCCAGGCACGGCCTTCTTTGGAAGCGAGGGAGCTGCCACGGCCCCTGTAAAGCCCACAAAGGGCGCAAGCGCAAACACAAGCCCTTCGACCGTCGAGTGAGCTGCCTTTCCTACGGCTACCACTCGTATCTTTTCGAAATCCTTTAGGTCAAATGTCTTCTCGGCGCACACGATCCGCGTACCTTGCCGCCGCAGCTTCCTCTGCATCGCCGCAGGGACATCGATCGCGGCCAGGGTCTCGTGGAAAATTTGGCGGGCAAGTTGTTTCAGGTCCGCCATAGGAAGGATGGCCCCAGCTTTCGTTATCCTTTCAGTACTTCGGGATTCAGAATGTTTGCGGGGCGCCGTCCCTCGAAAGCCGCGATCACGTTTTCCGCCGCCATGCACGCCATCTTTGTACGCGTCTCGAGCGAAGCCGACGCGATATGCGGCGCAAGCACCACATTCCGACGATTCAAGCCGGGATGAATCGCCGGCTCTTTTTCAAACACGTCTAGCGCCGCCCCCGCGATTTTTTCGCTCGCGAGCGCCGCCACCAGCGCTGCCTCCTCCACCACCGGCCCTCGCGACGTGTTGACGAGGAACGCGGTCCGCTTCATGCGCTCGAATTTCGCCGCATCGAACAGCCCCCGCGTTTCGGGCAGCAGCGGCGTGTGGATGCTGATAAAGTCCGACTCCGCCAGCAGGGCATTCATGTCCCGATACTCCGCACGTAACTCTTGCTCCGCTTCGGTGGCCGCACGCACGGCATCCGTGTAAATCACTTTCATTCGAAAGCCGCTCGCGCGGCGGGCCATGGCCTTCCCGATGCGCCCGAATCCCACGATCCCTAGCGTTTTTCCCCACACATCGGTTCCCACCAGTTGGTCCAGATCCCAGCCTTTCCAATTGCCCGATCGAGCCAGCGCGTCGCCTTCGCCGAGCCGCCGCGCCACCGCCATGAGCAACGTCCATGCAAAGTCCGCGGTCGTTTCGTCGAGCACTCCCGGCGTGTTTGTCGCGATAACGCCGCGCTTGGTGCACGCTGCCACGTCAATATTGTCAAAACCAACGGCCACGTTCGCCGTAATCTTCAATTTCGGCGCCGCCTGCAACAACTCGTCGTTCACTTTCTCCGTCAGCAGGCAGATCAGCGCCTCTTTATCCTTTAGGCGTCGTAGCACTTCCTCGCGCGGCGGACGCCCGGGCTTCTCCCAATACTCCGCGTCGCAGTTTTCCTCGAGGATTCTTCTCGCAGGGTCGAACAATCGATGTGTCGCAAGAACCTTTGGTTTCACCATCTATCCTCAACCGGTGACTCGGGGCCTTCACACTAACACACTCGCTTACCCCGCTTGCAACTTCACGTTGCGCGGCTGCCGGGAATCTCACTATAGTGCGAGGTGCGTCTTTTACGGGCGGCTCCAAAAATACCCGTCTTTGAGGAGGTCGGGGCCTCGGCCCCCGGATAGGTGCTTTGTCATAAAGGAGGCTGTCGCCTTTGCAGTCCACAGAGAATGTTCCCTCAGCATCCTGTTAGAAGGCGAAAGCTATGGATTCTGGCCTTCTTCGCGATCTCGAGCAATTTCTCGGCTCTTCCTCGGTTCTTTCTCAGCCGGAAGATGTCGTTCTCTACGAGTACGACGGCTCGGTAGAGAAAGGGCGCCCCGACATCGTTGTCTTTCCCGCCACCACGCAAGAGGTCTCGCATATCGTCAAACTTGCCGCAAAGCACCGTGCCCCCATCGTGGGCCGCGGCGCCGGCACCGGTCTTTCCGGCGGAGCGCTCGCCCGCACCGGCGGCGTGATGATCGTTTTTGCGCGCATGAACCGCATTCTCTCCATCGATCCTCAGAATCAGCGCGCCGTCGTCCAGCCTGGCGTGGTCAATTTCGATCTTAGCCTTGCCGCCGCGCCTCACGGCCTGTACTTTGCGCCCGATCCATCCAGCCAAAAGTCCTGCACCATCGGCGGCAACGTCGCCGAAAATGCCGGTGGTCCCCACACGCTCGCCTATGGCGTCACCACCAATCACGTCACCGCGCTCGAGCTGGTCCTTCCTGACGGCGAAGTCGTCCGGGTTGGCAATGGCCAAGGCGACGCTCCGGGCTACGACCTGACCGGCCTCTTCGTAGGTTCCGAAGGCACGCTCGCGCTTGTCACCGAAATTACCGTGAAGCTCTCCCGCAAGCCCGAAGCCGTCGAAACGCTCCTCGCGATTTTTGATTCCGTCGACGACGCCGCCGAAACCGTTGTGGACGTTACCGCGCGCGCCATTATTCCCGCGGCTTGCGAAATGCTCGATGGCTGGACACTCCGCGTCGTCGAGGACTTCGTCCACGCCGGTTTCCCGCGCGACAGCGCCGCGGTTCTTCTCCTCGAAGTCGAGGGCCTCCGAGAGGCCGTCGCTGCTCAGGCTAGAGCTATCGCCGAAGTTTCGAACGCCCACCATGCCCGTGAAGTCCGCCTCGCCCGCGACAACGCCGAACGCGAACTTCTCTGGAAAGGCCGCAAGAACGCCTTTGGCGCTCTTGGCCGCCTCGCTCCCAGCAACTACGTCCTCGACGGCGTGATTCCTCGCACCAAACTTCCGCAAACGCTTCGCCGCATCCGCGAGATCGGTGCGCGATACGGCTTCGACATTTGCAATATTTTCCACGCAGGCGACGGTAACCTTCATCCCATTGTTCTCTATGATCCCCGCGACAGGGGGCAATTCGAACATGCCATGCAGGCCTCCGCGGAAATCATCCGCTATTGCGTGGCAGTCGGTGGCGCGCTCACGGGCGAACACGGCATCGGCATGGAAAAATCCGAGCTGATGCCGCTTCTTTTCTCCGACGCCGACTTCGATCTCATGCGGCGCGTCCACGACGCCTTCAACCCCGCTTGTTTGCTCAACCCCGGGAAGATCTTCCCGCTCAGCAAAGGCTGCGGCGAAATTCGCGTCGGTTCCCGCGCGCCATCTGACTCTCGCCCGAGCGCCACATGATGCCTCTCGCCCCATTTCGCCTCTCCCATGGCTAGCGCTATCTCCAACTTCGCCCCCCGTCTCGAATCCGCCATCGGCGCCTCGCACGTCTCCGCCGATCCTTCCGTCTGCTCCGCATACGTCGTCGACGAAATGACTCCTTCGGCCGTCGCAAAGCCGGATTCCGCAGAAGAAGTTGCCGAAATCGTCCGCTTCGCCGCCCTCGAAAAACTCTCGCTGATCCCTTGCGGCCATCGCACGAAACTCAGAATCGGTATGCCCCCTTCGCGGTACGACGTCGCCCTGGACATGACGGGCCTCCAGCAAATCGCTCATTACGATCCCGGCGACCTCACCGTCAGCGTCGATGCCGGAACCAATTTCAACGACCTCGCCGCTCCTCTCCACCGGCAAAAACAATTCCTGCCACTCTCTGTCCCGTTTTATTTCGACTCCACCATCGCAGGCATCATCGCCTCCGGCGTGGACTCCTCGCTTCGCCATGCTTACGGCACGGCGCGGGACTTCCTCATCGGCGCGGAATTCGTCGATGGCACCGGTCGCATCTGTAAGAGCGGTGGCCGTGTTGTCAAGAACGTCAGCGGCTACGATCTTCACAAGCTCCTGATCGGCTCGCTCGGCACTCTTGCCGTCATCACCCGCCTCAACTTCCGCACCTTTCCCGCAGCCCCCTCGAGCCGGGGCTTGGTCCTCTCCTTTCCCGCTCCCGAAAATGCTTTTGCGCTCAGCAACCTCGTCGAGCAGTCTCCTCTCCGTCCCGCTTCCATCGACGTAGTCAGTCCCCAGCTTTTCAAACTCTTCCTCGAAGCCGAGAAAAACTCTCCTGAGCTCCCGGCGGCACCTCTTCAGGGCAAAGTTCCCGCAGACTCCTGGCATCTTTGCGTCAGCATCGAAGGTACTTCGGAAGTGTGCGATCGCGCTTCTGGCGAATTCACTCGCATCGCGGCCCTTCCCGAAGCAAAACACTCGCAGCTCCTCACTCTCGACGAAGCCGAAGGCGCCGACCTCTGGCACTACCTCGGCCAATCCGTCCCGCTTCTTCTCGAAGCTTCTGCCGAAACCGCTGTTTTCAAAATCACAATTCCTCCAAGCCGCCTTGCCCTGCTTGTTGAGCACTTGCGAACACTTGCCGATCAAGCCTCGCTTGCTCATGCCATGCTCACGCGCGCCTGTGGGGTGGTCTACTTTGCTCTCCTGCCACCCGCCGGGGAGCCTAGTCGACCGGCGCCCGCCCCTCTCCATCGCCTCGCTGAACCCGCCGCGGCCGTCTTCTCCCTGTGCGCTTCTGAAAATGCATACGCCACTCTCCCTTGGTGCCCCACACAACTCAAACGTGAAGCGAACGTCTGGGGTCTTGATTCGGTGGCGCCGGCCTCCGGCCAGCCGGTGCCTCTTCCGAGCCTCGCTCTCATGCGCCGCCTCAAAGCCGCGTTCGACCCGCAAAACCTCTTCGCCCCGGGCCGCTTTCTCGTCTAAACTTACCGCGAGTTGACTAGGCAGTCTCGAATAAGAATCCGGCTGGTGCATTTCCCCCCTGGGAGACCGGGTGATGACTGCATCGGCAACTCGTCGAAGCTTCTTCGGTGTGCTCCGGAGACACAATAATCCCTTCTTTTCACACCGCCGCAGTTATTCGCCTGTCGCCCGGTATTGCAACCATAGAACCCTTTCCTGTGTTTTGCGTCATTTTCCTTTCTCGTGTTCAACAATAAGATGAGCCTCTCGCCCGGTTCCAACCTCTCCGGCAGGTCTGCAGAGAGGCTCGGGTTCTCCAGCCCTCGATGTACCTCGAAAGGATGGGAACCGATGAAAAAGCTGATGTTGCTTGCGGTAGGGATATCCCTGTTCGCCGTTCCGTCGCACGCGCAGTCCGTGGACGCCTCCCTTAGCTATTCTTATTTCCGTCTGGGTGGCTCGAACGGAACGAACCAGAACGGGGTTAGCGGCTCTCTGGCCTTCAACCACCTATGGCTAGGCATCGTTGGTGATTTTGGCGTTTATCATGCCACACCCTCCGGCGTTGCTCTTAACACTTACACGTTCCTGTTCGGTCCGCGCCTGACCTTGCGCAACCCCACCCACATCAATCCTTTCGTGCAGGGTCTTGTGGGTGGCTCCCGGCTCAGCGCTGCGTATGGCGGCACTTCGGCCGCTTCCAATCAGTTTGCGTTCGCTTTTGGCGGCGGTGTCGACATTGGTATGGCTCCGCACATCGCTTTGCGTCCGCAAGTCGATTACGTCGGTCTGCGTAACTCGGGCCAAACCATCAATTCCACGCGCATCTCGCTCGGCATTGTCCTCCATCTCTGATTCCTAGAAACGTCCTTCCTGCACGCAAGACGCGCTCCTGCTCAATCAGGGCGCAACGGCAACCATCCCGGCCTCGGCCTTCGGGAGTCTGGTCGCCGCATTGGCCCTAAGCGCAGGCTACGTCATTAGCATTCTCTCCGGCGCCGCCTTACGCTAGACTCTCCAGTCGACGGCCTTGACGCCCGAGAGGTGCAATGCATGACATGCTGCGCCGGTCATTGCGCAGCTGCGGGCTTCTTCGACTCCCGCATTGCAAATCGTGATTTGCGCCGATACCAGCGACGCGGCCCGGACGCCAGTACGCGCATGCTCCTCGCCGAACTCCGCCGCTGGCAGCTCCAGGATCTCGAGCTTCTCGATGTCGGCTCCGGCATTGGCGTGATCGCTCGGGAACTCGCCGCCGCGGGCTTGGCCAGCGCCACGCTCGCCGACGCTTCGCCCGCCTATCTCGAACTTGCGCGCCGCAACGTCGGCTCGTGGTATGGCTCGCATCCCACGCAATTCATCCTTGGTGATTTTACGACGACCGCCGCCTCGCTGCCCGAGGCGGACGTTGTTACCCTCGACCGCGTCGTCTGCTGTTATCCCGACGCGAGCGCGTTGCTCAGCGCGGCGGCCGCACGATCGCGCCGCTTGCTGGCCGTCACCCACCCGGCCGACCGCTGGTATCTCCGCGCGGGATTCTCGGTGATGAACTTTTTCCTGTGGATCGGACGAAGCCCCTTTCGCATCTTCGTACACCCGACGCACCAGATGGCTGCGGTCCTGGAAGCCGCCGGGTTTGTCCGGGCCACGCATCGCGAATCGCTCCTCTGGTCGTTCTCCCTCTACAGCCGCCCTCTCGTCTCTGCCACCTAGATCCCTGCTTCTTTCCTTCGATTGCTACGGACAATGGATGCCCATTACAATTGCTCAGCTCCTGGGAGGGAACATCGATGCCACCGACAATGGCCAACGGAAAAATCTGCTACATCGAAATGCCGGCCACGGACATTCGACGCGCCGCGGACTTCTACAAAAGCGTTTTCGGCTGGAACATCCGGAGGCGCGGCGACGGTTCCACCTCCTTTGACGATGGCGTCAACGAAGTAAGCGGTGCATTCGTGCTGGGCCGTCCCCCTTCGTCCGAGGTCGGCATGCTGGTGTACATCCTGGTAGACAACGTTGCCGCTACTGTGGACAAGGTGGTTGCCGAGGGCGGCGAAATCGTGCAGGCCATCGGCGCGGACGCGCCCGAAATCACAGCGCGCTTCCGCGATCCCGCCGGCAACGTCCTCGGCCTCTACCAACACCCGGCGTAGGCGGCCGGCCGGGTAGGGGCGGGTCTTAAGGACCGCCCTTTTCATGACCGCATCGGTCTGAGAACTGACAACCTCTTCTCGCGGATTTGCTTAAACTCCGTCGTCGTAGCATGGAACCGCCCTTGATCCCCGTCCGAAGCGTACAATGAAGCCAAGGAGCGTCTTCGATAAGATGGCGAGCTGCGAAGCAAGCCGCCACAACCGTGACGGGAGGAGCCCATGATCATTTGCGACCTCTGCGGAGAAGCCAAGGTTTGCTTGCCAAAGGAAATCGACGGCAGGGAGTATGACATCTGCAGCGCGTGCTGGAACGTTCTCACGCAAAAACTCCAGGGGAAGGGCAGGAGGATTCGGGAAACGGTGTTCTTGCCGCTGCCGCGAACGCCCAAGGAACGCGAAGAGGAGCCGCCGCCGCTGCCTGGTGAGCCGCCCAAGATCTGGGGCGCGCCCGACGCACGGTATTGAGGCGGACCCCAGGAACTAGAAAGCCCTTAACAGGGCCACCGCAAGCGCCCAAAGCCAAACCCTTAAATCGTCACCAACAAAAAAGCTCCGGCGCCAGGAATCGGCTCTCGAACAGGAGCTTGCGCCGGGCTGCGGCTTGGAACGAGAGAAAGGCAACCTTTTCGACGGAACATTCTTGCGGGAAGCCCGTATCTCCTCGCGTGTTGCTCAAATCCAAACGAGAGGGAGTCGCGATGAAACAGCTATTGGCTTTGCTGAGATTGCTGTTGCTGTTGCCGTTGCTGGTGCTTGGCGTCGCGCAGGCGAGCGCGCAGGCTGGTGTGCCGGGCTTCGAAGAGATCAAGTCGCAGGAAGAGCTGGAGAAGGCGTTGGCGGCGCTCGATGCGGCGCTGTTTGACTCCTACAATCGGTGCGATTTGGCGAAGTTTGCGTCGTTCTTCGTGGAGGATGTGGAGTTCTACCACGATCAAGGCGGCGTGACGCTCGGGAGAGCGGCGCTCGCTGAGAGCGTGAAGAAGAACATTTGCGGCAAAGTAACGCGGGAGCTTGTGCCGGGAAGTTTGCAGGTCTATTACATGAAGGGCTATGGCGCAGTGGAGATCGGAGTTCACCGGTTCCACCATCCGGGGCATGAGGATTCCGAGCCCGTGGGTGAGGCGAAGTTCATTCATTTGTGGCAGTACAAGGACGGGGCGTGGAGGATTACGCGGGTGATTAGTTTCGATCACCACCAGGCCGCAAAGTGAGAGTTTTGGCCGGGCAGAGGTCAAATCTGCGGGAGCCCTCGTCACCCGCCGTCTTTATTTCCTGGCTTCTTTGCCCGACGCTTCAATGCGTCAGCAAGAGCCGAAGCTGCTCTCGAAAGTCGCACGCGCGGCGGATCGTATCGGCGTCGAAGCGGTAGCGGAATCCGTTGGGCTTGTCCACTTCGAAGGCGGTCCAATCGCCGGAATGTCGTTCGGATGAGGGCGGCCCCAACCGCTATAAGAAAAGAACCGGACGCGGAAGACCTGCCGTGACATGGAGCAAATCTCGCGGCAGGTTAGAACGCACGAACCAAAAACCCTCGAAGGGGATTCGCGCATAACGCGTAACAGCTTCCCTAGGGGTCTTGCGTTTTGGGTGCACTCGAAGGCGGAGGGGAAGGCGGCGTTGCCGACGCGCCAGCAGGGGACGCACTCGCGCGCGCTTTGGGAGCCGCCGGTGTGGCGGTTTTGGCGGCGGCTGCGGACTTGGACTTTTGGTACTTGCGCTTGACTTGGTTCACGTAGGAAACCGTCTCGCGGTAGGGTGGAACGTCGCCGTACTTCTGCACTTTGTCCGGGCCGGCGTTGTACGCGGCGAGCGCGAGCGTCAGATTGTTTTTGTAGAGGTCGAGAAGCTCTTTCAAATAGCGCGTCCCGGCCTCGATATTTTGTTGCGGATCGAAAATGTCTTTCACGCCCAGACGCGCCGCGGTTTGCGGTAATAACTGCATCAATCCGCGCGCATTCTTGGGGGAAACGGCCTTCGCATCGAAGTGGGATTCGACTTCCATCACGCTGGAAATGAGCTCGGCGTCCACGCCGTAGCGCGAAGCGGCGGCACTGACCAGTTCGCGATAGGGCGGCGCGACGGCTTGCGGGGCGACCGGTGGAACGGGGACCACCGGCGTAAAGACTTCTTCCGGTTCGATTTTCTCCACGTCGGCGGTTTGCACATCCACCCAACCGCCTTGCAGTTGCAAGCGATACTTGTCGCCAACCACTTGGTACCCGGTGACGTGGATGCGCTCCCCGCTGCGGAGAACGATGTATTCGGCGCGAGTGGTGGGGGCGAGCGCGAGCAGGAGAGGAAGGGCGAGGACACCCCAACGCGGTTGGAAAATCCAATGCCAAGAGAGACCGCTCACTTCGTTCGGGATGGCGGCTTTCGAAGTCGAGGTCAGGCGCATGGAGCAGCCTCGCGCAGGGCGAATTGCTCGATAGCATGGGCCACGCCGTTCTCGTCGTTGGTGCGGGTCTCGTGCCAGCCAAAGGTCTTCAGTTCCGGCACGCTGTTGCCCATGACGACCGGGATGCCGGCGAAGCCGAGCATTTCGAGGTCGTTGTGATTGTCGCCGATGGCCATAACCTCTTCGCGAGCGTAGCCGCGCAACGTGGCCCATTCGGCAAGCGATGCGCCTTTGCAGCAGACCGGATTGAGGACGTCAATCATGGCGAAGTCCCGCTGCTCGTACCTGGTGACGGCGAGCGCATACCCTTCCGCGGAGAGCGCGCCGCGCAAAGCGCTCTCGGCGTCGCGCATTGGTGCGACCTTACCGGACAGCATCACCTGAATCGGGTCTTCGGTCAAGCAGGTCTCTAGTGGATTTGCTAAGCCGATAAACTCTTTGTTTCGTGAGTAATAGGCGTACCTAAGAGAGTCGTCAGGATCGAGCCGCTCGAGCATCAGTTGGTTCTCCCGAGGACGATCGAAAATCACGGCCGCACCTTCGCGCCAGGACTTGGTCAGTTGGAGAACCCGTTCGGCGACGCGGCGGGGAAGCAGGTGGCGCAAGTGCGTGCGGCCATCATGGGAGCGGACCAGGGCGCCGTTGCTGACGATCATGGTCAGCGGAGTCTCGAGTTGACGCGCAACGGGCATGGCGAAGTCGTAGCGGCGCCCAGTGACAAGAGCAATTTCGATACCACGCCGTGCCGCTTGGGCGATGGCCTTGCGGTTGGCTTCGGAAACCTGCCAGCGGCTGTCCAAAAGCGTACCGTCAATATCGAGCGCAATGAGGCGTACGGGCACCGCTCTATTGTAACGGGGCGGGAGGGTTTCGAGGTTGAAAAGTTTGCGGGTTGCATTTGGAAACAGGCCGCAAGCAAGTGGCGCCACAAGGCATCAAGGGAGTACGGTTCGAATGCGATGAAGATGGTAGACTGACCGAGTTATGAGTCAACCGGCAAGAGCTGCGACGACAAGTTCAAATCTGATCGAGCTGGAGTGTTCGGCATGCGGGAAGAAGTACGACGCGTCGCAAGAGCAGCACTTGTGCACATGTGGCAAGCCGCTGCTGGCACGCTACGATCTCAAGCGCGCCGCCGGGACGTTTCTGCTCGAGACACTAAAGGATCGGCCGCCAAACCTCTGGCGATACGCAGAAGTGCTTCCTGGTGATCCACCCGTCTCGCTCGGCGAAGGCATGACTCCGCTGCTCCATGCCAAGCGCCTGGGGGCGTCCGTGGGCCTCGAGAATCTCTACGTGAAGGACGAAGGGCTGAATCCCACGGGCTCGTTCAAAGCGCGGGGTATGAGTGCTGCGGTCACGCGAGCGAGGCAGCTCGGCGCGAAGGCGCTGGCGGCGCCCACGGCGGGCAATGCCGGAGGGGCGCTGGCGGCGTATGCGGCAGCGGCTGGGATGGCTGCGGTGATCGTGATGCCGGCGGATACTCCCTCGGCGAACGTGATGGAGTGCCAAGCGTTTGGCGCGAAGGTGGTCCGGCTGCATGGCCTGATTTCGGATTGCGGAAAATTCGTCGCGGAGAACAAAGACCGCGAAGGATGGTACGACGTCTCGACGCTGAAAGAGCCTTATCGCGTGGAAGGCAAGAAAACGATGGGCTACGAGTTGTGGGAGCAGTTTGCCGGTAAACTCCCGCACGTCATTTTTTACCCGACGGGAGGCGGCGTGGGGTTGATCGGGATGTGCAAGGCGTTCGACGAACTGCAGCAGATGGGGCGGATCGGCGCGGAGCGCCCGCGCATGGTGGCGGTGCAGGCGGAAGGCTGTGCCCCCATCGTGAAGGCGTGGGAAGCGCACCAGAGTTCTGCGCAATTCTTCCCAAACGCGGCGACCATTGCTTCCGGACTGCGTGTGCCTGGGCCGCTGGGAGATCAGTTGATTCTCAGCATGCTGCGGCAGAGCAGGGGAACTGCCGTGGCGGTGACGGATAACGAGATGCTGCACGCGGGAAGGGAACTGGCGTCGCTCGAAGGCATCTTGGCGGCGCCCGAAGGGGCTGCCACCGTAGTAGCGGCGCACATCCTCGCAGGCTCCGGCTGGATCAAGCCGCATGAGACGGTGGTGCTGTTCAACACCGGCACAGGATACAAGTACTCGGAGGCATGGCAGAAAGCGTTGCAGGCTTGAAGTCCGGGACGGTTCAAGCAACCCGCGCGGGCAAAGAGCCTGGGCCACCGGGATCGACGCCCATCAAATATTATGGCGACACGCCGGCTCTACTACGACGATTCCTTCCAAAGAGAATTTACGGCTAGAGTTTTGAGTTGTGAGCCTCAGAAGGTTTCTCCTTCCCCGGAAGTCAAGGCCTCCACATGGCAAGCAATCCTGGATCAGACGGCTTTTTACCCGACTTCGGGCGGCCAGCCGCACGACCTCGGGAAGATTGGCGATGCGCAGGTTGTGGAGGTAGACGACCGCAAGGACGAAATCGTCCACGTGGTTGACCGCAGGCTCGAATGCGTTGAAGTAAAAGGTTCGATCGATTGGCCGCGCCGCTTCGACCATATGCAGCAGCACACGGGCCAGCACTTGTTGTCGGCGATGTTTCAGAAACATTTTGGTCTGCCGACCGTGTCCTTTCACCTTGGTACGGAGGTTTGCACCATTGATTTGCGCGGACCAGAGCCGTCGGAACAAATTCGGGAGGAGTCGGAGCGCGCAGCGAATCGGATTATTTTCGAAGACCGCCGCGTGAGCGTTCGTTATGGGACGGCAGAGGAATTGTTGCGGCAGGGAGTGCGCAAAGAAGTAGACCGCGAGGGCGTGCTGCGGGCGATCGAGATTGCAGGGGTGGAGTTGCAACCGTGCGGCGGGACCCACGTAAAAAGCACCGGACAAGTCGGCATGATCCTGGTGCGGCGCTCGACAAAGATCCGACAGGATTGGCGGCTGGAGTTTGTCTGCGGCGGGCGTGCCGAAAAAGTAGCGCGGCGCGATTTTGCATTGCTTCGCGAATCTGCCGAAAAACTCAGTTGTGCTCAGGAGGAAGTCGTTTCGGCGCTTGGGCGGGCGCTTGCGGAACGCGACGCCAACTTCAAGAATTATCGCGAGCTGCTCGAACGCCTAGCGGCCGCGGAAGCAGCTCTTGTCTTGCAATCGACTGCCTCTGATTCCGACGGCGTTCGCGTGATCGATCGCGCCCTCACCGGAATTCAAGCGGAATTCCTCGGTTTGTTTGCGACCGCGATCGCAAAGAGGGAAAAGACAATCGCACTGCTCGGCCGCATGGAATGCGGCCAAATTCTCTTCGCGCAGCATCCTTCGTCGGGAAAAGACATGAACGCCCTCCTGCGGCAGGTGTTCGAGAAATTTGACGGCAAAGGCGGTGGCACCAGGGACTTCGCGCGCGGGAAGGTCGCGGATCCCGCTCACTTGGAAGCAGCATTGGCTCTCGCGAGGGGAAAACTGTCTGGGGCTTAAACCCGCCGGCGAAACCTGCGGGAAACGCTCAGCGCACCTTGCTGAGCTGTTCGATCCAGCGGCACAACGTGTTGTAGTGCGGTTGTTCGAGATCAAGAAACTCAATGCCCATGCCGATGTGCGGTTTGACGATGCGCACCATCCCAAGAGCCTCGAGTTTCTGGTCTTTCTTCGTTAGTGTGACGCGTGCACGCTTGTTGGACCCGAGCGGTTTGCTGGTGCAGACAAAAATTCCGCCCAGAGACAAGTCGGAAGTCACACCTTCGGTTCGCGAGCCGGTTTCCAGGTCCAAAATAACGACATCCCCGGCGAAAGGATAGCGGATACAAAAGCGGCGGTCCCGGACCGAGAGGCTCCGGGATTCCTCGCTCGATGTTCGATCACCCATCGAAATTACGTTGCCCACAAGGATTCACGCGGTTCAAAGATGCGCGCCGGCGGCATCGTACGACTGCTACCTAGTATGGACGAAATCGCGACCGCCGAGGCGCCTTCCGCGGGACGAGCATGCGAAAGAGGCAATACCACGACCTTTTCGACACGCCGGAGTGAGTCTGCCTGTCGTTATTACATGGAACGACAATCCGCCGCTTAACCGCGCTATACAAGGTTTTTGCGCATGTTAGCCTGAAAGTCGGAACCCCTGCCTAACCACGCTATGAGCACACTATCTGATGGGCTGCGCCAGAGCGACCGTGTCAGCCTCCGCTTGTCCGTCGAAGTTGCCTGGGCCACGGCGCAAGGAGCCACCTTCTCGCAGACGGTGGAGACGCTGCTTGTCAGCCGCAATGGGGGCGTGCTGCGCTTCACCGAAAAACTGGAGACCGGCCAGGAACTGCATTTGCGGCGGCACCTCGAGGGGGATCAGTGGAAACACACACGCGCGCGCGTCGTCGCGGAAATCGATCAGGATGCGAATGGTTTTCTCTATGCCATCCATATCCTGGAGGCGCGTTCCGACTTCTGGGACATCGAGTTCCCCTCATTGCACAAGGCGGAAGAAGCGCTTGCCCGGCTGCTCATGGAATGCAGCTTCTGCCAGCGACGCGAAGTCGTGTACCTGAACGAAATGCAGCTGAAATCCTTCGAAGTGCGCCGCTGCGTCGCCCGGCACTGCCGGCACTGCGAATCACCTTCCATCTGGATTGAATCGCTGTTGGAGGGGGCCGGCCTGGAAGGCGACGGCACGCGCCCCACAGAAGAACGGGTTGTTCCGCGACGCAACCGCACCAGGGTAAAGGCACGGGTGCTCGCTTGCATCCGGCGCCGCGGCTTTGCCGAGGAAGTAGTGGTCTGCGAGGACCTGTCCAAAGGGGGCATCAGTTTCCGCAGCCGCAATCAGTACCCGGAGGGCACGCGCGTGGAAGTTGCCGTCCCTTTTACCCCGGGGACGGGCGCCATTTTCGTTCCGATCCGCATCGTTTTCTCACAAGCCATACCCACCGCCGGGCTTCACCGGCACGGGGCGGCCTACATCAAGCCGCCGATCGACCATTAGATACAAGCGGATCGCAAAGCTTCCGATTTTCTCGCACCGTTTGCAACCATCCTTTGCAACCTTACCTCCGCCCGAAAAAGGAGTTTCTTTGCACAGGAGAACTTGTCTTTCCACTATACTGATCGCGATGGCGCCCAGGGTGACTCCCGCGAAGCGAGGCATCGCTCGAGATGAAGCTGGTCACGTTCAACCGGGAAAGCCGTGAAGACCGCATCGGCGCACTGGCCGGCGATGAAACGATCGTGGATCTGACTCTAGCGTATGCGCTGTATCTGCGGAATGTGCAGCAGGAAGCCGCGTTTTATGCCCTGGCGGCAGCGCGGGTTCCGGCAAGCATGCGCGGACTGTTCGAGAATGGCGACCGCGGTTTGGAGGCGGCGCGGACAGCGCTTGATTACGTGGTGAAGGAAGGCGCCGAAGCGGGGCCGTCGGGGGAGTCTCTGCGATTTCCGAAAAGGGAAGTGCGAATTAAAGCGCCCATTATTCCGAAGAAATTCTTTCACACGGCGGGAAATTTCCGGGAGCACCACGAGGAAGCGCAGAAGTCGGGTTTTTCGCACCCGGTTTTGCCGTGGATTGTTTTTTTTCAGAACGTGGACGCGATCATCGGCCCTGACGAAGCGATCATTTATCCTGAGCACTTGACCCAGGAGCTCGATTACGAACTCGAACTCGCGCTGGTATTGAAAAAATCGGGAAAACATTTCGGCGCGGCGGTCGCGGCCGATTTCATCGGTGGGTATGTGATCTTCAACGACATTACGGCGCGCGACATCCAGCGCACGGAGATGAAGTCCGGCGTGTTTAGCTTTTGCAAGGCGATTGATACGTTCTGCCCGCTCGGGCCGCACATCGTCACCGCCGATGAGATTCCGCAGCCAAACAATCTCTCGATGCAGCTGCGCGTGAACGGCAAGACGCGGCAGCAATCGCATTCGAGCAAAATGTCGGTCACGGTGCAGGAGATCGTGGCACATTATTCCCCGATGGGCTATTCCGCGGGGGATGTGCTTTCGACCGGAACGGTATCCGGCGTGGCGGCATTCAGCGACGATCCGAAGTCTCTGTATTTGAAACCAGGCGACATCGTCGAGTGCGAGATTGAGAAGATCGGCGTGCTGCGGAACCCGGTGGTTTCCTACAAGGAATTGCACGGCGGAAAAGCCGCGAAAGCCTGAGTGAGAGGATGGAAACGCAAAACGGATTCTGGACGAGCAATCTGAACCGGCGCCCCGAGGTGCGCAAGGATTTTGTCTCCCGCCAGGCAGTGAAGTTTTACGACACGACCCTGCGCGACGGCGAGCAGAGCGTCGGCGTGGTTCTGACGCCCGGGCAAAAACTGGAAATTGCGCGAGCACTGGATGGACTCGGCGTCGGACGCATTGAGGCCGGTTTTCCGCGCGTGTCGGCAGACGATGCGGAGGCATTTAAGCTGATTGCCGGGGCTGGATTGCAAGCCGAAGTCTGGGGCTTTGGCCGCGCGGTGAAAGCAGACATCGACGAATTGCTGCGGCTCGGATCTCGCAGTGCGGTGATTGAGACGCCGACGAGCGCAATCAAACTGAAAGCCTACGGGCTCACCGCCGACGAAGCAAAACGGCGCGCCGCGGAGGCGATTGCCTACGCACGAGAGCGCGGCGTGAAAGTGGCGTTCTTCACGGTGGATGGAACACGCACGGAATTAGAGACCTTGAGAGACTTTTACAGGAACGCGCTGGATGCCGGCGCCGAGGAGCTCGTTGTCGTCGACACGATCGGCGCGTGCGCGCCGGAAGCGGTGGAATTCCTGGTGCGGCAAGTCCGCGAATGGGTCGGGCCGCAAGTGCCGCTGCATTTCCACGGCCACAACGATTTCGGCATGGCTACGGCATGCGCGGTGGCGGCTGTGCGCGCTGGAGCGGAGTGGATCCAGGGAACCATCAACGGGATGGGCGAACGCGCCGGGAATGGCGACCTCGGTGAAATTGGCATGGCGCTCGAAGGGCTGTATAGCGTCCCGGTTGCGCTGAATCTGAAGAAGATTCGCACCGTTTCAGCGCTCGTGCGGCAGGCAGCGGGGCATCCGCTCGAACCCTGGAAGCCAGTCGTCGGTGAAAACCTTTTTATGCGTGAAAGCGGCGCAGTGGCCAGCCAGTTCCATATCCCGGAAGCGATCGAACCTTTCTCCGCCGACTTGGTGGGAGCGAGCCGCAAGATCGTGCTTGGAAAAAAGAGCGGAATCGACAGTATCGCGATCAAAGCAAAGGAGCTAGGCATCGCGCTGACCGCCGAGCAACAGCAAACGGTGCTCGCGGCAGTGAAACGGCTAGGTGTCGAGAAGCGCGGGCTTCTCACGGACGCGGAGTTTCGATCGATCGTCGATCGCGTAGAGAATCCCAACTCCTGACCACAAGGTTCGTCTTCGACCACGCAATCCACCGATCTCGCCGTTCATTGCAGTGTTGCTTCGCTCGGCTCGGGACATTTTCTGAAAGGCCCGAGCTTCAGGTTTGTGAAAGGCCCTTCTGCTCGAGCGAGCGATCTTCGACGCCAGAGCATCTTCGAAATCCAGGGAGCTACCTGCGGTAACAGCAAACGGCAAATCTCCCCCGACAGTCTAGCGCCCTTCCTTCGTTCCCAACCGACTGTAAGCGCAAGACTTAGCCGGAGCCAGAAAGGGCTCCGCGGAGGAAGGCGAGCATGCGGTAGCCGGCCACATAGGAGAAAGGGAACAGTTCGAGCGAGTAGTGGCCGCAACGAAGCGCGAGCGTGCGAGGACGCGTGCCGTGCCGGCCGAGCGAATCGAGCATCTGGCGGGTAAGTTCGGGCAGCATTGTTGGATCGTACTTGCCGTAGACCATGAAGCAATTGCGGTCGCCGCCCATGCCTCGCTCGACGTAAGGCATAGGGCTGATGGGCGCCCAGTACTCTCGAAGCTCGTCTACGGAAACGTGGTGGCGGAGGCCTTCCCAGACGTGGTTGGTGGTCATTCCCTGGCTCACGACGTCTGCATAGTAGGTGGATACATGGAAGAAGCCTCCGGCGCGGACGGCCGGATCGTGGACCAGGGTAATGTAGCCAATGGAGGAGCCGATGCTGGTACCCAGGATCCCGAGTTTGTTGTAGCCCTGCCCTTCGAGCCAGCGGAGGCAGCGGCGGGCGTCCAGGACCGCCTGGCGATTGGCCTGGAGCGTCAGGCCGATATTGGGGCCGCAAATCTGGTCGGCGCGCTCGTAGCCGCGGGGCATGCGGCGATTGTGATAAGGAAGGCTCATCTTCAGCGCGGTAATCCCGAAGCGCGCGGCCCATTCGCAAAGGCCGTCCTGGCCGTGCCATTTCGCGTTCCAGTTCGGGAGAACCAGGACGGCAGCGCCGCGCGCGGCTTTGATCGGAGGCTTCCAACCGCGGGAGGCGGTCCACAGGCGAGCGTAAACCGTGTTGTTTTCGGGCCAGGGAGATGCGATGGCGCTCGTGAAGGTAAGAATGTTTTGAGCGTCGAGACGATAATCGCCGGCGGAGGTGGTGGCGTACCAGTCGAGACTGTTTTCGATGGCGTTTTTCGCATATTTCCGGACAAAAGCGCCGGGGGCGGGTTCGTCGGACGCGCCGCCGATATGCTCAAGGCCCCAATGGAAAGGTTGCACACGGCGGTTGTCGTCCGTGGTCCAGCGGTAGTGCTCGTAGCGGCGGATCTTGCGCTCGAGGAAGTTCATGAAAGAAGCCAACCATTCAGAGTTTACAGTCGAGGCTTCGAGAAGAAAAGAAAACGGAAGGAAAAAGCCAAACGATACGAAGAGGTAGAGGGCCCAGGGAAGAAGGCGTTAGGGATGGAGCACGCGGGGAAGCGCGTTTGTTGAGCGGGACGGGACGGCTGTGGGACAGTAATAATGGCGGCTGCAAAGCGGCCGACTTCAGACGCGGCCGCAGGATGGCCGACTAAACTGTGGTCATCGTCTTTTTCCTATTTGGGCTTGTCATTGGGAGCTTCCTGAATGTCTGCATCACGCGCATTCCGGAGGACGTTTCCATTATTTTGCCGGGATCGCGCTGTCCGAAGTGCGGAACGGCCATCAAGGTTTACGACAACGTACCGGTATTCGCGTGGATCTGGCTCGGGGGAAAGTGCCGGGCGTGCGGCACTCCGATTTCGGTGATGTACCCGCTGGTCGAACTCGCGACGGGATTGCTTTTTGCGGCTGCATTTCTGGAATACGGCGTCGCGCAAGCCACGGTGAAGTGGCTGTTTTTCACTTGCCTGATCATCGTGCTGACCATCACGGATTTGCGCATGCGGCTGCTACCGGATTTGGTCACCTGGCCGGGTTTCGCGGTGGGACTGATGTTCTCTTGGTTTGTACCGCCGAACGAGGGTTTGGCCGGCGCGCTCGGTTGGCGGTTTTTTCACCAGCATTTGCAACGGCATTTGGCCGGGCTTCTCGATGGAATCCTGGGAGCGGCCTTTGGAAGTTTTCTCCTGTGGGGACTGGCGGCCGGTTACAAATTGGTGCGCAAGCGTGAAGGCATGGGCATGGGCGATGTGAAGATGATGGCTATGGTTGGCGCTTTTATGGGTTGGCGGGGAACCTTCTGGACGATCTTGCTCGGGAGCCTCCTGGGCAGCGCAATCGGATTGAGCGTTGTGGTAACGCTGTACTTGGCGGGCTGGCAACGGAAACTGGCGGAACGCGGAAGCCGCAGAGGGCTTGGAACCGTGAATGCGCTGCGGTGGACCATTGCCAGCCAATACCAGCTGCCGCTCGGCACGTTTCTGGGGATTGGCGCGCTGGCAGTGGTTTACCTTGCGCCCGCGATCAGCTCGGGATGGCCTGCGATGGGGGGAATCTTCCGATGAGGTTTGCGCGTCTCGGCGAAGCGCGCTTGGAATCCAGCTAACGGCGAAACGAATGTGGGAAACGCTCCAAGGCGGAAACGGCGCACAGCACCTGTGGGAAATCACAGCGGGGCTTGGCATTGGAGTGCTGGCAGTCGCCTGGCTGGTCGTGTACCTGCTGCGAAGGTTTTTTCAGAGCACCAAAGAGGAGCACAAGGAGCAGATTCGAGCCAGCGGGCCGCGCACGGAGAATGCATCGGCGTTCGTGGCGGCATCCATGCAAGGAGTAATCCAGCGACTACGCGAGCAGGAAAAAGAGCTGGAGCGGTTGCACAAAATCGAAAGGGAGCGCGCCGAGCAGACCGAGCGGCTGAGCGAAGAAGTCACACGCAATATGCCTGCGGGGCTGGTGGTGGTGAACGCAACGGGAATCATTTCGAGTTCGAATCCGGCGGCGGAGCAGGTGCTGGGAATTCGCGGGCTGGGATTCCGGCGCTACAGCGAAGCGCTCGGACAGAATTCAGCATTGACTCGGCTGGTGGCGGAGTGTCTCGAGACGGGAAGAATCTTCCGAAGAGAAGAAGTCGAGTATGTACCACCTGCCGGGGACACCCGGCACCTGGGCGTGACCATCTCCCCCATCCGCCGCAGTGAAGGAAAAATTAGCGGAGTTATCTGCCTGCTGACGGATTTGACGGAGCTGGCAGCGCTCGAGCAACGCATGCAGCTCAAGGAACACTTGGCTGCGCTCGGCGAGTTGTCGGCGGGAATCGCCCACGAATTCAAGAACGCTCTGGCCACCATTTCCGGATACGCGCAGTTGATTCCGGAATCCCCGCCGCGCGAGGCCGCGGATTACGCGAAGAAAATCGTAGAGCAAACCCGGAACATTACCCACATGGTAGCGGAGTTTCTGAAATATGCGCGGCCCCTGGAAATTCCGGAGGAGTGTGTCGGACTGGAGCAAGTGGTCGAGCGCGCGACAGCAGAAATAGCGCAGTCGATGCCGCGGGTGACGATCGAGTGCAACGGGAATTTTGGCGACGTGGCGGGAGACGAAGGGCTGCTGCGGCAGGCGCTGCTGAATCTTGCCCGGAACGCAGCGGAGGCGTGCGCTGAGGCAGTGGGCGGCGGGCGAGTGACAGTTAGCGGAGAAGTGATTGACGGCGAGGAAGCAGGATGGCAGCGCATCGTCGTCGCTGACAATGGCCCCGGGATTGCGCAAGCGGCGATGCCGAAACTGTTTCGGCCTTTTTTTACGACCAAGACCAATGGAACGGGATTGGGATTGGCAGTGGTGCAGAAAATCATTGTGCAGCACGGGGGACAGGTAGAAGTTAGGAACTGTCCGAAAGGCGGGGCCGAGTTTATGGTTACGTTACCTCTGTCGCGAAGGGTTGCCGAGGCAGTAGAATCAAAGCAGGGTCGCAGCTAACCATGCAAGCGAGAAAAGGGGACTGCGGAACAGCTCCGGAAGGGCGGGACAACATGCGGAAAAACGACTGGTTGAAGATCGCGGCGGTGCTCGCGGCGCTGTGGCTGGCTCCGTTGGGAAGCTACGCGTGGCAACAGAGTTCGTCGCAGCAGGACTCCCCGCAGCAAACCGGCGATCCCGTGGCGGACGCCGCGAGGAAAGCGCGTGAGCAGAAGGAGAAGAAGAACGCGCCGAAGCCAAAGAAGGTGTATACGGACGACGATGTGAGGCCGGCGGAGCCAGAGAAACCTTCCGTACAAAATGCAACCGCTTCGACGCCGGCGACAGCCGGGACTGAGGGCGCGACAGGGGCAACGGCGCCGGGCGCCGTGAAGGCTGAAGACGTGACGAAAAAGGAAGACGCCGGGGAGAAGGAAGATCCAAACGGCGAGAAAGCGTGGCGCAAACGGTTCAGTGAGCAGCATCAAAAGATCGCCAATGTCCAGAAGGAAATTGATGTTTTTCAGCGCGAATTGCAAAAGGCCCAGTTGCAGTACTACACCGATCCTCAAAAGGCTATGATGGAGCAGAACAGCCGCGGGGAAATCAACGACAAGACCGCCAAGCTCGCGGCCAAGAAGAAGGAATTGGAACAGCTCAAACAGCAGTTAGATGACCTGGAGACGGAACTGAGGAAGGCTGGCGGCGACCCCGGGTGGGCGCACTAAGAGGGAGTTCCAAGCAGGTTTTGAGTTCCTCGTTTTCGAAGAGCCTGATTGTGCCGGCGCGGCCCAATCAGGCTCTTTTCGTATCGGAGACGTTTTCCGGGCCCAGGCGGGGCGATGGTTGACTTCGAGGGCGCCCCTCGACCGGGAACTTTAAGGCAACCACCCGCAGGGTTGCGGTGCTTTCGTTCTCCGCACAAGCCGACTCGGTTGTTCCCTTGCGACCTTGGGATTCGTGATAGAAACGAGAGAGATGGAACCTCTCCTGCTCGTTGAAGACAAAAGCGAATTGCGCGCCATGATGCGAAAAGCACTGGAGCGCGCGGGATATGCCGTGGACGAAGCGGCAGACGGCGCGGCCGCGATTCAAAAAGTGCGTGCGCGCAGATATTTGCTGGTCATCACGGATTTGAAGATGCCGGGAGCGTCCGGGCTGGATGTTCTACGGGAATCCAAGCAAGCCGACGCTACGATTCCCGTCTTGCTGCTGACCGCGTACGGGTCGGTGGAAGAAGCCGTGGGCGCGATGAAAGACGGCGCGTTTGATTTTCTGCAGAAACCCGTGGACCTGGACCATTTGAAGCTGTTGGTGAAGCGAGCGGCGGAACAGCAGGAGCTACAACGCGAGAATTTGCTGCTGCGTGCGGAGTATGCGACGCGCTACGGCTTTCCGCGGATCATGGGAGAACATTCATCGATCCGCGAGGTCGGCCAGCAGATCCAGAAAATCGCGGCGACGGACACGACCTGCCTGTTGTTGGGCGAAAGCGGCACGGGAAAAGAATTGTTTGCGCTGGCGATTCATCATCTGTCGTCGCGGCGGCAACAGCCGTTCGTGGCGTTGAATTGCGCGGCGATTCCGGAAGGGCTGGTGGAAAACGAGTTGTTCGGGCACGAAAAGGGCGCATTCACGGGAGCGGCCACGCGCAAAGTGGGAAAAATGGATCTGGCGCATCGGGGAACGCTGTTCCTGGACGAAATTGGCGAGCTGCCGCTGGCGATTCAGGCGAAACTGCTGCGTGTGCTGGAAGAGAAACGGTTCGAACGCGTGGGCGGCACGCGGTCGATCGACGTGGACGCTCGTATCATCGTGGCCACGAACCGCGATTTGCAGAAACAAGTACAGGAGAAACTGTTTCGCGACGATTTATACTTCCGGATTTCCACCGTGCCCATTACGATTCCGCCGCTGCGCGAGCGCGGGAACGACGTGCTGTTGCTGGCGAATCACTTCCTGAACAAATTCAGCCGCGAGTTTGCTAAGCCGGGCCTAGAACTTTCAGAAGATGCACGGGAGCGGTTGCTGCATTATCGCTGGCCAGGAAACGTGCGCGAGTTGCAAAACACGATGGAGCGAGCGGTGATTCTTGCTGAGGGGGTTAGCATTCGCGCGGAGGCGCTGCAGATGCCAGCAACGCAGCCCGACGCCGCGAGGTTGCCGGCGGGTATGCTTCCCGACAAATTCGATTGGGACGGAACACTCGAGCAAGTGACCGGCCGCGCGGCGGCGCACGTGGAGAAGGCCTTGCTCGAGAATACGATGCACGAATACAGGTGGAACAAAACACGAGCCGCCGAGAAGCTGGGCATCACGCCCAAGACGCTGCTGGCCAAATTGCGCGCCGCCGGACTGGAAGAATAATGCGGTTTTCAGCTTTCGGTTTTGCGGGTTGCAGTGTGCAGTGCCACCGTACGCATCGTCCACTCACGAAAGTCGACGGACTGATAACCGACACGGCGCATCGCTGCGGCAAGTTGGGGCGGGCGGAAGAAGCGCGCTACGGACTTTGGCAGATACGTGTAAGCCGAATGATGACCGGAGATGAGCCAGCCGATTCGCGGCAGGACTCGCGTGAAATACCAACGGTACAAGTCCCCTAGAAAACCTTGCGGCGGTTCGGCGAATTCGAGGATCGCAATGGTGCCGCCCGGCTTGAGCACGCGATAAATTTCGCGAAGACCCGCTTCGTAATTAGCAAGGTTGCGGAAGCCAAAAGCGCTAGTCACCAAATCAAAGGAAGCATCCGCGAAAGGCAAGCGGAGAGCGTCGGCTTCGAAAAATGGAATGGGGACGCGGGGCGGCAAACCAGAGAGCTTTGGGGCGAGTTGGCTTTTGATCCTGGCGCGGATAAGCATGGCGTGTGCAAAATCCGCGCCGAGGATGCGGGCTTCGGCGGCGTTGCCGAGGGCAAGAGCGAGATCGCCAGTTCCGCAACACAAATCCAGAACCAAAGCATCGGGGCGTTTGAGGATCGGTTGCAGGCACTTGGCAGCCCGGGCGCGCCACAGCCGATCCAACTCGAACGATAAAAGATGGTTCAGCAGATCGTATCGCGGCGCGATTTGCGTGAACATGTCGCGTACTTTTCTCGAAGCGTCCGCCTCGCTCGAGGCGCCCTCAGGACGAGTGCCCTTTACCGGCGCGCTGGCTCCGCTCATTTCGCGACACCGAGACGGCTGCCTGCGGCGGCGAGCAAGCGAGGCGTGAAGCCCAGAACGCGCTCAACCGCCTGCTCCGGGACGGAATCGTACGTGCGCGCCTTGCCAATCCGTGGGGAGAGAACGAAACGCAGCACTCCGCTGCGGGATTTTTTGTCAGAGCGCATGCCACTCAACAAAGCAGCGGGAGGAACGCTTGGCCAGGGCGGCAGAGGTTCGAGACGGCGAACTAACGAGATGATGCGCGAGACATCCGGTGCTGGAGTTACTCTTAGTTCGTGGCCAAGGAAAGCGGCAGCCATCATACCCCAAGCAACCGCTTCGCCGTGCTGGTAGCGCCGATAATGCGTGGCTCCTTCCAGGGCATGGGCAAACGTGTGGCCGAAGTTCAGTATTTCGCGCAAGCCGGATTCGCGCTCGTCGCGGCTGACTACGCGGGCTTTGATCTGCACGTTGCGAGGAATCAAGGAACCCAGCGCTTCGCGGTCGCGCCGCAAAATCTTGTCGAGGTCCCTTTCGAGGCGAGCGAACATCGGCGCGTCAGCAATGACCGCGTGCTTGACCACCTCCGCAAGCCCTCCACGGAATTCGCGGTCGGTAAGGGTACCGAGAAGGTCAGGGTCGGTGATCACCAATCGCGGCGGGTAGAATGCTCCAACAAGATTTTTCCCTTCGGGGAGATTCACGCCGGTTTTTCCGCCGATGGAGCTGTCCACTTGCGCGACCAGAGTCGTGGGAATGTGAACCAAGGCCACGCCACGCAAATAGGAAGCTGCTGCAAATCCGGCCACATCGCCAACGACTCCGCCGCCGACGGCGATGATCAGCGCCTTGCGATCGGCCCCGTCTTGGCAAAGGGAACGCGCAATGTGCTCGACGGCGCCAAGATGTTTCGCGGACTCCGCATCATTGAAAAGATGCAAAGCGAATCGATGCGAGCAGTGCAGGCCACGCTCAACGGTCTTCCCGGCGGCACGCCAGACTTTGGGCGAGGAAACGATGTGCATGCTGGAAAAATGCCCAAGCTCCGCGATTTCGCGAGCCGCATGGCCAATCACACCCACGCCGGCAACAACGGAGTAGGGACGAGCGGAAGATTGCACTCGGATGCGTGTGATTTTCATTGTCGCGAGACGTTTCCCAATGTAGCACACGCGCTGCGCGCCCCCTACACCGGGCCGCCTGCTTATCCCCCTATTTTTCTTCGTGCTACCATATTCGAGCGATTGCAATGCGATTTTCATCTCCATGACGAACTCCCACAAAATCCATCACGTTGATTACGCAGTCGTGGGCAGCGGAATCGCCGGCCTGCGCGGCGCCATTGAATTGAGCGCGGCGGGAAATGTCCTGGTTCTGGCGAAATCGAATCTGAGCGATTCGGCAACCGCGTGGGCGCAGGGCGGAATTGCCGTAGCGCTTTCCGACGAAGACGAGATCGGGCTGCACGAACAGGACACCGTCAACGCCGGCGACGGCTTGTGCCGGCCCGAAGCCGTGGCATTGCTGGTCGAAGAAGGTCCGAAGTACATTTCGCAGCTTATTGAGTGGGGCACAGAATTCGATCGCGCCGGAACCAAGCTGGCGTTCACGCGTGAAGCCGCGCACAGCCGCTCGCGGATTCTGCACGCTCACGGAGACTCGACGGGCCGCGAAATCAGCCGAGCGCTGCTCGCGCGCGCGCATTCGATCCCGCATCTGCACCTGCGCGCGCACGCGTTCACGACGGAATTGATCACCGAGAGCGGCCGAGTGACCGGGCTGCGCTTTATCGACGAGACCGACGGCACGCTGCACGAACTGCATGCCAACGCGGTGCTGCTGGCAACGGGCGGCGTTGGCCGAATCTATCGCGAGACGACCAATCCCGAAGTCGCCACGGGCGACGGCATGGGCATCGCATATGACGCCGGTGCGGTTCTGTCTGACATGGAATTTATGCAATTCCATCCCACGGCGCTGGCGATTCAAGGCGCGCCGCGCTTTCTGCTTTCCGAGCCATTGCGCGGAGAAGGCGGCGTGCTGCGCAACATCGGCCTGGAGCGATTCATGAAGAAATACCATGAGGCGCAGGAATTGGCTCCTCGCGACGTTGTGGCGCGGGCCATCGTCAGCGAGATGCAGCGCACCCAAAGCACGCACGTTTATTTGGACATGACGAAGAAGAGCCAGGAGTTTTTGAAGAAGCGCTTCCCCCGAATTTACGAGACATGCCTGAGCCACGGCTTGGACCTGGCGAGCGATCTCGCGCCAGTTTGTCCTGCGGCGCATTACATGATGGGCGGAGTAAAGACCGATTTGAAGGGGCACACCTCGCTACCGGGCCTGTATGCCGCAGGAGAAACGGCGGCGACCGGAGTGCACGGTGCCAACCGGTTAGCCAGTAATTCGCTGCTCGAAGGGCTGGTGTTTGGCGCGATCGCGGGACAAACCATGATGCAAGATGCGCCCGCGGGAAAGCGCAAGGGTCAGGCGCTGCCGGGAAGTCCTGCGCCGCTGCCAGACAGTTCTGCCGCCGCACCGAGGGACGCGGTGAAGAACGGGGTAGCCGCAAAGAATGGTGCAACGGCGAAAAACGGGCGGGCCAAAGCTCCCGCGATGGTGTGCGCGCTGCTGACGAAAATCCGTGAGGTGATGTGGCACGACGCGGGCATCATGCGAAGCGGCAAAGAGTTGGCGGGAGCCATCAAGCAATTGGAGACGATAGAACTTCCCAAATACGACAAGTCAGCCCGCGCATGGCACGAACTGCGAAATCTCCATACCCTGGCGCTGGTGATGACGCGCGCCGCGCTGGCTCGCGAAGAAAGCCGCGGCAGCCACTACCGCTCGGATTTTCCGTTCCGCAACGACGAGGATTTCGCAAAACACTCAGCTCTGCAAAAAGGCAGGGACGTGCGCTTCGAGGGGTAGGCGCAATCCGCCGAAGGACGCCTTTCTTCGGGCGATGGCTACTGCGATTGCAACTGCTTCAAGCTTTCCAAAAAAACATGTCCAACAATGGCGAGCGTCCTGGGGCTGATTTTGCCGAGATCGTCCTGCGAGGTATGCCAGTAACCATTCTTCGTAAAGTCCCCGATCACATCCACCGCGGGAACCCCGCGCTTCAGGAAGGAATCGTGATCGTCCTCGGCGGAAAAGGCTTCATCGGGAAAAAGTGAGGAGTAACCGAGTCGGTGCGCGGTATTCCAAAACAGATTGACCAAAGCTGGCGTGGAACTGGATTCCCGCGGGAACCGGGCCGTGCCTCCGCCTACGATGTCCGCCAGCAAAAACGTTCTGATCCTCTTGATGTCGCCAGAGATGGCAAGCTTCGCGGCCATCTCGCGGCTGCCATAACGGCTGTCGGTATCACTCCACTGCCGCATGGCTTCTTCACCGTCGAAGAAGGCAATCCACACGGCGTATCTTCCGCGCTGCGGGCATAGGAGCCTCGCCAGCTCCAGCATCAAAGCCGTCGAGGAACCTCCGTCATCGGCGCCGACGAAATTCTGCTCCAACTTAGTATCGTAGTGCGTGCCAAGAAGAATGACGCCGGGCTTTTCGCCGGGAATTTTGACGAGAATGTTTTTCATCGGCAACCGGCCGATGGGCGTGTCTGCTGTGAAACTGTCGGTTTCGACTGTGCATCCGTAGCTTTTCAGTTCCGATTGCAGGAAATCCTGCAGTCGCGCGAGCGCCGGCGTCCCGGAAGGCCGCGGGCCAAACTCGACCTGCTTCGCGACCAGCGCAAAGGCGCGCTTGCCGTCGAAGCCACCGGTTTTGTCGGGCGAAGGCGCGTCATCGGACGCCTGCGGCGGAACTTTGGCAGCCTTGCTCATAAAGGGCGGTTGCCCCTCGGTGCGGGAATCCGTGCCGCCCGCCTGGCAGCCGGCAACCCAAGCGGCAGGCAAACTCAACAGTAGAACGATCCAAGAGGCTCGCAAACAGTGCACCGAAAAAGAAGCCATTAGCGTGCCTCCGCAGGAGCAGCGATGCGGCGTTCTCTCCGCCGCGTGACGATCGCGGAGACGGCGATGCCTAGGATATAAAGCCCGACCATGGGGGCCATAAAGACCAACATCGTCGTGGCGTCTGGAGTAGGTGTGATGATCGCGGCGATGATGGTGATGACCAGAATGGCATAGCGAAAATTCTTCCAGAGAAACTTCGGGGTCACGATTCCAAACAGCGACAAAAAGAAGATCAAGACGGGGAGCTCAAACATCAGCCCCATGCCCAGAAGGATCAGCAGAATCAATCCGAAATACTCGTTCACGTCCGTCATAGGTGTGACGTCACGCCCGAGAGCGAACAGTGGCCCGGGACTCACAAGAAAGTGCAGGATGTGGGGCAGCATGACGAAGTAGCCGAAGGCGATTCCCGCCAGAAATAGAAAAATGGTGGAAAACATGAAGCCGGTGACGGCCCCTCGTTCATGCCTGTAAAGCGCCGGTGCGACAAACAGCCAGATTTGATAAAGCACGACAGGGGAAGCCAGAACGATTCCCAGGTACACACCCACGGTGATGACAAGATTCAGGGCGCCGGCCGGGTGAGTGTAAATCAGCTTTGCATCCAGTCCGGCCTGCGCGAGCGCTTTCAGCATCGGCTTGTTGATCCAGGTCACGAAGTACTTTGAGAGGTACACGCCAATGAGCGTCCCGATACCTATGGCATACAGCGAGTAAATGATGCGCTTGCGCAACTCGCTGAGGTGCTCGAAAAACGTCATGGTGCCGCCGGGTTCTTCCGAGCGGATGGAATTCTGCGTGTTGGGAGCGGATTCGGCCACGGGTTTACGCCGGATGCTGGGAATCTTGAGACGATTCCGGCAAATTCGGAGTCGCAGGCTCGGCATTGTTTTCTGCCGCCGCTTCGGAGCCGTGGGCCACGGATTCGCCAACCGGCGCGATGACGGGGGCTTCGTTAGCTTGGGGCTGCGCCGAGCTATCGGGCGTGCTCACAGGAGCAGAGTGGGTCTCAGGCTGCGCTGGTTGCGTGGTGGTACTGGCAGCGGCAGCTTCCGCAGCCTTCCGGCGCTCGGCGAGTAAGGCCTGGCGCTCCAGATCACGCATCTCTTCTTCAAACGCCGTTTTGAAATCCAAGGAGGCTTTGCGGAACTCCGCCATGAGCTTTCCCAGCCCGCGTGCCAGCTCGGGGAGCTTTTGTGGCCCAAAAACCACCAGGACCACGACAAAGATCACAATCATGTGAGGAATGCTCAACATGTCGCTTGACAGCCGTCTAAGACCCCATTGGCATCATAGAAAGGGTATTTAGCCGCTGTCAAACCGGAGTTTGCGGTATGCTATAATTTCTGTCGGGTTTTCGTGAGGTCAGCATGAAATCAGAGCGTCGCGGGGTTGTGATTGCCATCGGAGTACTGCTGTTATCTGCAGTATTGGGAGGCATTTACGGTCCCAATGTACGGGCGACGGCGGCCTCGGCTGACGACTACCAGACCGCCGTGCGCAACTTTACGCGCGTTCTGGACGTCGTGCAGAGTAACTATGCCGACCAGGTAGATGTGGACAAGGCCGTCTACCAGGGAGCCATTCCCGGAATGCTGCGGATGCTTGATCCGCATTCGAGTTTCTTCGACGCCAAGCAATTTGCCCTTCTGCGGGAAGACCAGCGCGGAAAGTACTACGGCGTGGGAATGATCGTAGCTCCCCAGCAGAATCACACCGTGGTGATGGCGCCATACGCGGGAGCTCCCGCTTACAATGCAGGAATCCGGCCGGGGGACGTAATTCTCAAGGTCGATGACAAGTCGACCGACCAACTGTCGACCACCGAGGTGGCCGACCTGCTGAAGGGGCCAAAAGGCACAGTGGTCAAGATTACCGTTTCACGCGAAGGCTATCCGGAGCCGCTGGTGTTTACCGTGACGCGCGATGAGATTCCGCGGCATTCGGTAGATATCGCGTTTTTGCTGAAGCCGGGCGTCGGCTACATCCGGCTATCGGGATTTAACGAAACGACCGACCACGAAATTGCCGAAGCGCTGAAGAAGCTGGACGCCTCTTCGCTGGACGGGCTGATCCTGGACATGCGGGGAAATCCCGGCGGATTGTTGAACGAAGCAGTCGCGGTTGCCGATATGTTCCTGGACAAGAATCAATTGATCGTTTCCCATCACGGAAGGAATTCTCCCGAGCGTCGGTACTATGCGGTACGCGGTAATCAGGGGATGGCCGCTCCTTTGGTCATCCTGGTGAACAACAATTCCGCATCGGCAACGGAGATTGTTTCGGGAGCAGTTCAGGACCATGATCGCGGCTTGATTGTGGGCGAGACGACCTTCGGCAAGGGCCTAGTGCAGACGGTCACTCCGCTTAGTGAGAATACTGGGCTGGCCTTGACTACGGCGCGCTATTACACTCCCAGCGGCCGGCTGATCCAACGCGATTACAAATCCGTTTCGCTCTACGAATATCATTACGAGCGCAAGGTGCCGGAGCACCCGACCGAGGTACGGCTGACCGACAGCGGTCGCCAGGTTACCGGCGGCGGCGGGATTACGCCGGATATCGTCGTGGATGCGCCGAAGTTGACGAAGTTCCAGCAACTGCTCCTTCGTGGTGATGTGCTGTTCCCCGCGGAAACCGGCGCGGGAGGGTTCACACGTTATTTCCTGGGAACCAAGCCAACCGTTACAAAAGATTTTGAAGTCGACGACAACGTGATGCGCATGTTCCGCGAATACCTGAGCAAACACAATGTCCGCTACACGGAACCCGAAATAGCCGAGAACCAGGACTGGATCAAGCGCAAGATCAAGCAGGAAGTGTTCATGTCTGTGTTCAACATGCAGGAAGGGTTCAAGGTGCTGCTGGAAGGCGACCCGCAGGTGCAGAAGGCCGTTGAGGCCATTCCACAAGCGCGCGCTCTTTACCAGAACGC
>Ga0182034_10000087_pt1 | contig 36122 bp, 35 predicted proteins | sample flu12Cox44000172_FD_125972 | JGI IMG/M metagenome (GOLD analysis project Ga0182034, IMG submission 125972) | Lab enrichment of tropical soil microbial communities from Luquillo Experimental Forest, Puerto Rico - flux4day.12C.oxic.44.000.172 | ecosystem: Environmental > Terrestrial > Soil >... | reverse complement strand
TGTCGAACACACTCGTTCGAGCGGCGGTGATCATCAGGATAAAATTTGAATGGCAGTTTAAGTGATGCGATGAATAGGACGTGAACAGCGCGCGCTTTTGCGGCGCAAATGCAGCGTTTCCGCGCCAAATGGGTGTATTTGTCACGTCGTTGAGAGATCGCTAACTGAACTCGTTCAGCGGCAACTAACCACCCGGCGATGTCGCCATCATCCGGTCCGCGCGCGCTGATTGAACAGCACCGCCTGGACTTTCGGATCCTTCATATCGATGCCCTGGCGCAATTCGAGGCCCAGCGTCATGCCACGCTTGACCGCGGGCCGCGCCTTCATCGTTTCCAGCCAGCGCTTCAGGTTGGGAAATTCGTTGATGTCCTGTCCCTGGCGTTCCCAGCCATTGACCCAACCGACCAGCGCCATGTCGGCGATCGAGTATTTGCCTGCGATGAACCGACGATCCTTGAGGCGAATGTTCATGACGCCATAAAGCCGGTTCACTTCGTTGATGTAGCGATTGATCGCGTAGGTCAAAGTCTCCACGGCGTAGTTCCTGAAATGATGGACCTGTCCGGCCATCGGTCCGACGCCGCCCATTTGCCAGAACAGCCATTGATCGACTTCGACGCGCGCGCGCTCATCCGCCGGATAGAACTTCCCGGTTTTGCGTCCGAGGTATTGCAGGATTGCGCCAGATTCGAAGATCGAGATCGGCCGCCCGCCAGGTCCCAGCGGGTCGATGATCGCCGGCATGCGATTGTTCGGCGAAATCTTCAGGAAGTCCGGATCGAACTGTTCACCCTTTGAAATGTTTACGGGCTTGAGGACATAGGGAAGCCCGCACTCCTCCAGCATGATGGAAATCTTGAAGCCGTTCGGCGTGGGCCAATAATAGAGCTCGATGGGCTTTGCGGATTTGACCGCCTTCTTCGCTTTCGTCTTTGTCTTGTTAGCCTTTGCCGCTGGCCGTCTGCTCTTCCCGCGCGCCATGTCGTAACTCCGTTCTCAATACATTTTTCGAACAACCCGACAGACCTAGGCCGCACGGCCTCAATTCGCAACGGGCGGGCGCGCGGGCCTCTCATGCGATCGCACGATGGAGCAATACAACCTATGCGGGTTATCGTCCTTTTCAGGTTGCGGACTTAGGTCGATCGCCGGCTGAAGCGCCCCGCACCCGTGGAAATAAAGGGAAGTGCACTCATGCATAAAGTCGTATTCGCTCTCGCGCTGGCGGTGGGATTGATGACAGCGCCATTGTCGCAATTTGTCTCGAGCGCCGCCGCGCAACAGCAGGCGAGCATTGCGAAGAACGCAAAGACGACGAAGGAGCCGAGCGCCGATCAGCTTGCGACGCGCGAGCGGCAGAAGAAGTGCGGCGCGGAGTGGAAGGAAATGAAGGCTTCGAACAAGATCGAGAAAGGAACGACCTGGCCAAAGTTCTGGAGCGCTTACAACAAGCGTCTCAAGTCCGCCGCCAACTGACATTGCTTCGATGCGCGAACGCAGAAGCGCACATAAAAAGACTGAGGGCATCGGCGAGACTGAAATCTCGCCGACGCCCTCAGGGTCATCCGAACCGGGGCGCCTCGGGTAACCGCATTGCGCCGATCACACCACGACGCACGCCGGCCCGTATGACGCAATCTCCGACACGTAAGGCCGAAGATCGGGAAGCCGCGTCAGACTAAAGCTTCCGCTTCCGGCGCTTCGTCTTCTTCGCTGCTTTCGCCGCTGCCTTCTTCCTACGTTTAGCCATTGCTGCCCTCCTAGCCATGGATTATGGCGGGTGTCGCATCAGCACGCGTCGGGAATCGACACGCGCTGCCTTCGGTTTACTACAGCACGAGCAAAAAAACAGCGGTATCGCTTAACTAAACGTGTACTCGGACACCGTGCGACACGATGCGACGCAATCGCGCGATCAAAATCGAATTGTTGACGCACGCGCTCGATTGTCGTCGCAAAGTTTCGCGCACTTTGCAGAAATTGAAAAAGATACGATAAAATAAGGATTTTTACAGCGACTACGGTTGCACACATCGTGTCATCGGTGATGAATTTCGTGTGCAGTGTGCACTGCAATTCAAGTTAACCCTATTTACAATCGGCACACCGACGCGATGAAATACTTTTGCACAGATGACCGTGCACAAGCCTTTCAGACCGCCGGAATCGATCAAAAACGAGCGAATCGGGTCGAGTGATTAGGGGTGATTCGCGTCCTCTTGGGTGACCGGTGTGTCCTCTTTGGGTGACCGGTGCGTCGCCTTAACGCGCACCATGACATCATCCGCGCGCCAAACTTTTCGCGCGCGCATGTTCACGGAACCAATTCGGAAAAGTTTGTGCGCTGCAAGCAATTTCTTGCGCGTCAGAGTCCGAGTTTGCGTTTGAGAATGTCGTTAACCGCTTGCGGACTTGCCTTGCCGCCGGATGATTTCATCACCTGACCAACGAACCATCCGATCGCTTTCGGATTTGACTTGGCATCGGCAACTTTGTCCGGATTTTTGGCGATGATGTCGTCGACGACCTTCTCGATCGCGCCGGTGTCGGTGACCTGTTTCATGCCGCGCTGCTCGACGATCGCGCGCGGGTCGCCACCCGGTTCGTTCCACACGATCTCAAATAGATCCTTGGCGATCTTGCCGGAGATCGTGCCGTCCTTGATCAGATCGAGCATCGACCCAAGTTGGCCGGCCGATACGGGCGAGGATGCGATGGTTTTGCCTTCCTTGTTCAAGCGGCCGAACAATTCGTTGATCACCCAGTTCGCCGCGGCCTTGCCGTCCCTGCCCTTTGCGACGGTCTCGAAATACTCCGCCGTTTCGCGCTCGGTGACGAGGACCCCTGCGTCGTACGCCGACAGCGAAAAATTGCGCATGAAGCGTGCTTTTTTCGCGTCCGGCAGTTCGGGAAGGTTTTTCTCCAGTGCGTCGACATAGGCCTGATCGAACTCAAGCGGCAAAAGGTCGGGATCCGGGAAGTAGCGGTAATCATGTGCTTCCTCCTTCGAACGCATCGAGCGCGTCTCACCGCGCCCTGCGTCGAATAGACGGGTCTCCTGTTCAATGACGCCGCCCTCTTCGATGATGTCGATCTGCCGTCGCGCCTCATGCTCGATCGCTTGACCAATGAAGCGGATAGAATTGACATTCTTGATCTCGCAGCGCGTACCGAGTGGATCACCCGGACGACGGACTGAGACGTTGACGTCGGCACGCAGATTTCCCTTCTCCATGTCGCCGTCGCAGGTGCCGAGGTAACGCAGGATCGAACGCACCTTGGCGATATAGGCCTTGGCTTCATCCGCCGACCGCAGATCGGGCTTCGAAACGATCTCCATCAACGCGACACCCGAGCGGTTGAGATCAACATAGGAATATGTCGGGTGGCGATCGTGGACGCTCTTGCCGGCATCCTGTTCGAGATGCACCCGCTCGATGCCGACGGTGATGGTTTCCCCGTTCTCGAGATCGACTGTCACCGCGCCCTCGCCAACCACCGGCGATTTGTACTGGCTGATCTGATAGCCCTGCGGCAGGTCGGGATAGAAATAGTTCTTTCGGTCGAAAACGGATTTGAGATTGATCTTCGCTCTCAACCCCAGCCCGGTGCGGATCGCCTGACGTACGCACTTTTCGTTGATGACGGGAAGCATGCCGGGCATTGCCGCATCCACCAAAGAAACGTGGCTGTTGGGTGCGCCTCCGAATTCGGTGGATGCGCCGGAGAAAAGTTTTGCCTGGGATGTCACCTGCGCATGCAATTCCATGCCGATGACGACTTCCCAATCGCCGGTCGAACCTTTCAGACGTTTCTTGGATCCTGGCTGAACCGTCATCGCGTGCTGACTAATTTTTCGGCAGTTTCCGCGTCGTCACAAGATGTCGTAGCGGTTCGCGCCCCTCGACTGCAAGCGATCTTCGCGGTGTGTCGATAAGCCGCCGGTCGGACATTTTCGCAGATCTGAGTTGTTGGGTGCGCAAACTTCATTTCACGAAATGGCCCGATTTCTGCAACGATTTTCGCCGAATTCGCAGCCCATTCAGTCGGAACCGGGCTGGAGAGCAGACGTTGGAAACGTCATGAACAAAGACAGCAACGGCACATTCGGCATCATCATCGGCGGCGTCGTCGCCGTTATCGCCGCAATCTTTATTTTGAGCGGCGGCGAATTGGGCGGCAAGAAAACAGTCGAGGGAGATCAGGATCTTCCTCCGGTTGCCACGACGGACAGGTAGCGTCACCACCACGCCTGCGGACTGAACTGACCGGCAGCGTGTTCGACGACGCTTGCCAGCGAGAACAGTGTCTCCTCGTCGAACGGCCGCCCGATCAGCTGCAATCCGAGCGGTAGTTCCTGCGCATCATGACCTGCGGGAACTGCGATTCCTGGCAGACCGGCCATATTTGCGGTCACCGTAAACACGTCGTTCAGATACATCTCGACGGGATCGGCGCTGCCCTTCTCGCCGAGGCCGAAGGCCGCCGACGGTGTCGCCGGCGTCAGCATGGCATGCACGCCGGCATTGAAGCAGTCCTCGAAGTCTCTCTTGATCAGAGTCCGCACTTTCTGCGCCCGCAGATAATATGCGTCATAGTAGCCGGCCGAGAGCACATAGGTGCCGATCATCACCCGCCGGCGGACTTCGGCGCCAAAGCCGTCGCTGCGGGTCTTCTCATACATGTCGATGATCTCGCGAGCGGGCTCACGAAGTCCGTAGCGAACGCCGTCATAGCGCGCGAGATTGGACGAGGCTTCCGCAGGCGCGACGATGTAATAGGCCGGCAGGGCATATTTCGTGTGCGGTAAGGAGACGTCGACCAGTTCGGCGCCTGCGGCTTTCAACCAATCGCGCCCTTTCTCCCAGATCTTCTCGATCTCGGCCGGCATGCCATCGAGGCGATACTCTTTGGGAATACCGATGCGCAGGCCTTTAACCGATTTGCCGACCGCGGCTTCATAGTCAGGCACCGGGATGTCAGCGCTGGTCGTATCTTTCGGGTCGGGCCCCGCCATCGAGCGCATGAGAATGGCCGCATCTCGCACCGTGCGCGCGAACGGTCCGGCCTGATCGAGCGACGAAGCAAAGGCGACAATTCCCCAACGCGAGCACCGGCCGTAGGTCGGCTTCATGCCGACCGTGCCCGTAAAGGCTGCCGGCTGGCGGATCGAACCACCAGTATCCGTGCCGGTGGCACCAAGGCACAGGCGCGCCGCAACGGCGGCAGCCGATCCTCCGGACGAACCGCCGGGAGTTAGCGGGGTGTTCGAACCCTTCCGCCGCCAAGGTGAATGCACGGCGCCGAAATACGAAGTCTCGTTGGAGGATCCCATCGCAAATTCATCGCAATTGGTCTTGCCGAGAAGCACCGCACCGTCACGCCAGAGCTGCGACGTCACAGTCGATTCATAGGTCGGCACGAAATTGTCGAGGATATGCGAACAGGCCGTCGAACGTACGCCCGCCGTGCAGAACATGTCCTTGACGGCAAGCGGAATGCCCTCAAGTGGTCCGGCGTTGCCCTGTGCGATGCGTGCGTCGGACGCTTTGGCCATTTCGACGGCGCGTTCTGGAGTATGCAGGACAAACGCATTGAGCGCCCGCGCCTTCTCGATCGCCGTCTGATGTGCGCTCGTCAATTCGGCCGCGGAGAAGGATTTCTTTTTCAGTCCGTCTCGCGCCTCGACCAAACTGAGCGAGGTCAATTCAGTCACGATGGGACTCATCCGCACGTCGCAGCGCGTCACCGGGCTCGCGCTTTTCCGGCTCGACGGGCGCTTCGCAACGAAATCCCGTTTCTTCGGAACGACCTTCCTTTTCCATCAACGCCCGGCGCTCCGCTTCGAGAGCGTCGATCATCGACAGGTATCCGAGCTCACAGGCGATACACATTGTCTAAACCGCTTGCGTGGAACGATGCTTTGCGTTCATTCCACCACCTTGGGCACCACGAAATAATTGTCCTCGCTCATCGGTGCGTTTCTGACGATATCTTCCGCAATGCCCCCGTCAGTTACCGAATCGACCCTTTTCTTCATCGTCATGGGAGTTACCGAAGTCATCGGTTCGACGCCCTCGACCTTAACCTCCGAAAGCTGCTCGACAAATGCGAGCATGGCGTTGAGCTCGCCTTCGAGATGTCCGACCTCATCCTCTGCGACGGCGATGCGCGCGAGGTGCGCAATGCGGCGGACGGTGTTTGCGTCGACTGCCATGCAATTTTCCAGAAGATACTTCACAACGGACTTCCGGCTTGCCTATAGCAGAGCGGCTTTCCGCACGACAACCCAGCTTTATGACCGTATCCCACGCATCAGGTCCTGAGCTTCCGAGACGAACACTTCAACCAGGGCACCCGCGGGCAGTTCACGCCCCAGGGCCGCCGCCTGTCCTGCGAGCATGGGCGAAAAATCGCCTGACCCCTGCGCTTGCGCCTTCGCATGCAGCGGGGCCAGCGCCCCGCTCGCCAGCGGAAACGCCGGGGCGACATCGCTGATGGGCCCGAGCTCCCGGATGATGCGATTGATCAAAGCGCGGGCTGGCCGACCGCTCAGAACGTTGGTCAGCACCGTGCTGTCGTCACGCGCGGCCCGCAACGCCGCGCGGTGCGGCGGCAATATCTTGGCCTCCGGGCAGAACAGAAACGCTGTGCCGATCTGTACGCCCGCCGCACCCAGCATCAATGCCGCCACGAGTCCGCGGGCATCGGCGATGCCGCCCGAAGCGATCACCGGAATGCTCACGGCATCGACGACCTGCGGCAGCAGCGCGAAGAGACCAACCTGCGTTGCAATGTCCACGTTAAGGAACATCCCGCGATGACCGCCGGCTTCGGTTCCCTGCGCGATCACTGCGTCGCAGCCGCCCTTCTCCAGGTGCCGAGCCTCACTGACCGTTGTCGCGGACGCGATCACCCTGGCGCCAGACGATTTAACGCGTTTGACCAGGCCGTCATCCGGCAAGCCGTAATGAAAGCTGACCACCTCGGGTTTCAACTCTGCGACGACAGCACACATTTCGGAGTTGAAAGGAGTCCGGTTTGTTACAGTAACCGGCGCCGATGGGTCGATGTCGAATTCGACGTAGTACGGTTTCAGCTTTTCCCGCCACGCATGTTCGCGCGCGTTGTTCGGAACCGGCGGTTTGTGAGTAAAAAAGTTCAGATTGACCGGCTTGTTCGTCGTCGCCGACCGGAATTGCGCCACCTGCGCACGCAGCTTCTCGGTATTGAGCATGCCGGCCGGCAGCGAGCCGAGTCCGCCGGCCTTTGTCACAGCGATCGCGAGCTCGGCGTCCATCGCGCTCGCCATCGGCGCCTGCACGATCGGATACTCTATCCTGAATAAGTCGAGCAGCCTTCGGTCCGGCCATACAGCCATGGTCATGCTCCCGGTTCGTTCAATCTATCCCGTCCGGGCGCTGCAAAGGATTCGCAAGAGGTTGAGTGCTATCAGGGTTTCGGCGAAGGCTGAATGTGGATGCCCCCAATGAATTTGGAGGCCCGACGCGAACCGGCTACCATTTTCTGCATGTCCTCGCCTACCCATAACCGATACCCCTACTCACCCATTCCCGCACGAGCAGTCTACGACTGGCCCGACGGCAAGCGCCTTGCGGTCTATATCGGGCTCAATCTCGAATGGTTTTCGTTCGGCAAGGGTCTGGGCGCCGAGCTCGCGCCCGGCGGACCACAGCCGGATGTGCTCAATTATGCCTGGCGAGACTACGGCAATCGTGTCGGCGTTTTCCGGCTGGCGGAGTTGTTTGCCGAATTGCAACTCTCCGTCTCCCTTCTCATCAATTCAGAGATGTACCGGCATGCACCGGAGACTGTTGCGGCTTTCGCCGACGTCGAACTGGTCGGTCACGGCCGCACCAATTCGGAGCGTCAGGGCGAGCTTTCCGAATACGAGGAGCGCCTGCTCATCGAGGAAACGACCGCCGCGATAGAGCGGCATTCCGGAGAACGCCCGCGCGGCTGGCTCGGGCCTTGGATTTCGCAATCGCCTCTCACGCCGGATCTTCTGCAGGAAGCCGGATATCGCTACCTGCTCGACTGGTGCCATGACGATCAGCCAGTCTGGATGAAGACCCGCAATGGCCGCATTCTCTCAGTCCCCTATCCGCAGGAGCTCAATGACATTCCGCAAATCGTTGCGCGCAAGCGCGAAGGTCCGGAATTCGCCGACATGATCGTGGATGCCTTCGACGTCATGCATGAGGAATGCACGAAGCGTCCGCTGGTGATGGGCATCGCACTGCACGCCTACATTGTCGGCTGGCCGCACCGGTTCAAGCATCTGGCGCGGGCGATGCGTTTCATAAAGCAGCGCGCGAGCGATCGCGTGTGGTTCACCACCGCCGGCAAGATCGCCGATTACGCCGAGCAGCTTCCTTCGGGTACGGTGCCGTGACAGATGTCAGTCATTCTTCCCCTTGCCGACGCAGCTGCGCATCTGCCGCCCCGCGGCGCTCTTATCGGTCTCGACCTCGGTACAAAGACGATCGGCGTGGCTGCGAGTGATCCTGATCGGAAACTTGCGACCGCAGTCGAAACCGTCGCACGCAAGACCTTCTCGGTCGACGCAAAACGCCTGCTTGCGCTTGCTGCTGAACGAAACGCGGTTGGGCTTGTGCTCGGCCTTCCGCTCAACATGGATGGCAGCGAAGGCCCCCGGGCTCAGTCGACCCGCGCATTCGCGCGTAACCTCGGAAAACTCACCGAATTGCCGATCGCTCTCTGGGATGAACGTCTGTCAACTGCCGCGGTTGAGCGTGATCTGATTGCCGCGGACGTCAGCCGCCAGAAGCGCGCCGCCGTCATCGACCAGCACGCCGCGGCATTTATCCTGCAGGGCGCGCTCGACAGGCTGGCGCGGCTCTAGCAAATAAGAAGAAGCCGCTCCGAAGAGCGGCTTGGGAACAGCGATCGGGCGATCACGATCGCCCGCGAAATTATTCACGATTATTTGGTCGCGAGTTTCGTGGAACCCAGCCACGTTGCCGTCGCCAAATGTGACTCGCGGTGCCCCAATTCGCCGCCGCGACGGCAATGACTCCATTAACGATCCGCACCAGTGCCTTGTGGAATCACGGGGAAACGCCCTTGCCGGGGGAACCCGTTGCGCCTATAGGTCTTGCTTTAATGACCATTGCGCCGAAACCCTCGTTTGTCCTCAGCAGACGGCACTTGTTGGGGATAGAAGGACTTTCGCACCAGGATATCTCCGGCCTCCTCGACCTCGCCGAAGAATTCGTCGAGCTCAACCGTCAGGTCGAAAAGAAGCGCGCATCGCTGCGCGGCCGCACCCAGATCAATCTCTTTTTCGAGGTATCTACCCGTACCCAAGCCTCGTTTGAACTGGCGGGCAAGCGCCTTGGCGCCGACGTCATGAACATGTCGACCAGCTCATCGTCGATGCGCAAGGGCGAGACGCTGATCGATACGGCAATCACGCTCAACGCCATGCACCCCGATATTATTGTCGTGCGCCATCACGCATCCGGCGCAGTCGAATTGCTGGCGCGCAAGGTTGACTGTTCGGTGATCAATGCCGGCGATGGCTCGCACGAGCATCCGACCCAAGCTTTGCTCGACGCGCTCACCATCCGCCGTAACAAGGGCCACATTGAAGGGCTGCTGGTTGCGATCTGTGGCGATATCCTTCACTCGCGCGTGGCGCGCTCAAACATCAGCCTCCTCAATGCGATGGGCGCGCGGGTGCGCGTCGTCGCGCCCTCCACGCTCCTGCCGCCCGGCATCGAGCGCTTTGGAGTCCAGGTCGCGCGCGACATGCGCGAAGGCCTCGCCGACGCTGACATCGTCATGATGCTTCGCCTTCAGCGCGAGCGCATGAATGGCTCCTACGTGCCGTCGATGTCGGAGTATTTCCACTACTACGGACTTGACGAGAAGAAGCTCGCTTACGCAAAGCCAGGCGCGCTGGTGATGCATCCGGGACCGATGAACCGCGGCGTCGAAATCGACTCCATCGTCGCCGACGGCGCGCAATCGCTGATCCGCGAACAGGTCGAGATGGGCGTCGCCGTGCGCATGGCGGTGCTTGAAGCGCTATCACGAAATTTACCGAACGCGTGACATGATGTTGTCAGACCGCCGCCCGATCCTGCTCGCCAATGCCCGGATCGTCGATCCGTCTCGCGATCTCGACATCGTCGGCGATCTGCTGATCGCGGAAGGCACCATTCGCGAGACCAAGAAAGGGATTGGCGCCGCGGGCGTTCCCGAAGGCACCGACGTGATCGACTGCCGGGGAAAACTGGTTGCGCCCGGGTTGATCGACATGCGCGCCTTCATCGGTGAACCCGGCGAGGCCAGCCGCGAAACCCTCGCTTCCGCGAGCCAGGCGGCAGCCGCCGGCGGCGTGACCACCGTCATTTGCCAGCCCGACACGTCGCCTGCCATCGACAACCCCGCAACCGTCGATTTCGTCCTTCGCCGCGCGCGCGACAACGCTATCGTGCATGTGCATCCGATGGCCGCGATCACCAAGGGACTCGAGGGCAAGGAGATGACCGAGATCGGCCTGCTGAAGGCGGCCGGCGCGGTTGCCTTTACCGATGGCGCGAAGAGCGTCATCAATGCGCAGGTCATGCGTCGCGCGCTGACCTACGCAGGCGATTTCGACGCGATGATCGTTCATCATACCGAAGACCCAAATCTGATCGGCGACGGCGTGATGAACGAAGGTGAATTCGCCGCACGCCTTGGCTTGCTTGGCATTCCGAAGGCTGCGGAAACGGTGATGCTCGAGCGCGACATTAGATTGGTCGCGCTCTCCGGCGGGCGCTATCACGCGGCTTCAGTGACTTGCACCGATACGCTGGAGGTCTTGCGTCGCGCCAAGGATGCAGGCCTGAACGTCACCGCCTCGGCTTCGATCAATCACGTCACGCTCAACGAAAACGATATCGGCCCTTACCGCACCTTCCTGAAGCTTGCGCCGCCATTGCGCGCCGAGGACGACCGCAAGGCCCTTGTCGAGGCGATCGGCACCGGACTCATCGATGTGGTGATGTCGGATCACAATCCGCAGGACGTCGAGACTAAACGTCTGCCATTCGCCGAGGCCGCGCCTGGCGCGATCGGCCTGGAAACCATGCTCACCGCAGGCTTGCGCCTGGTCCATGGCGGAGAGATTGACCTCCTGACATTGCTGCGCGCGATGTCGACCCGCCCGGCGGAATTGCTTGACCTTCCCGGCGGCACGTTGCGAAACGGTGCGCCGGCCGACGTGATCGTCGTCGACGTTGAATTGCCCTGGGTCCTCGATCCAAACGATCTGAAGTCGAAATGCAAGAACACGCCTTTCGATGAGGCCCGGCTGACCGGACGCGTCGTGCGCACAATCGTCTCCGGCCGAACTGTCTACGAATACGTATGAGCTATGCTCTCGCCTTCGCGTTCGGTTATCTGCTCGGATCCATTCCATTCGGGCTTTTACTGACACGCGCGGCTGGCGCTCCTGACATCCGCACGATCGGCTCCGGCAATATCGGCGCCACCAATGTGCTGCGCACCGGCCGCAAATGGCTCGCCGCCACTACGCTCTTCTGCGACATGTTCAAAGGCACCGTGGCCGTACTCGTGGCGAAGCACTTTGGCATGGACGCAGCGCTTGCGGCGGGGCTCGGCGCTTTTGTCGGCCACCTCTTCCCCATCTGGCTAACTTTCAAGGGCGGCAAAGGCGTCGCGACGTATATCGGCGTGCTCATTGGTCTCTACTGGCCAGCGGCATTGGCATTTTGCGTGGTGTGGCTTTCGATAGCCGCCGCATCCCGCTATTCATCGCTTGCCGCGCTGATCGCGAGCGCCCTCACACCGCTCGGCCTCTGGGCTTTTGGTCGGCCGCATGTCGCGACGCTCTTTCTTTTTCTGACCGCGGCGCTTTGGTTCATGCACCGCGAGAACATCGCCCGCCTGCTTAATGGCACCGAAGGCAAGATCGGCGTAAAGGCCGCAGCCACCTCTGAGGACTAAACTTAAGGTTGTATTCCGCCATAATCGGTTGTAGTCCTGTCCCATACTGTTCGCGAGGGCGACAACACCTTGGGTGAAACGGTACATTTAAATGACGAGAGCGGCTCCGATTGGCTCCGGCTCATTCGGAGTGAAGACATCGGCCCCCTGACATCGCTCCTTAGGCGAGCGAACGCGCCTGATGGCGTTTCTGGGGCCGGCGCCGGTATCGACTGATGATCTGGTGCGATACTCGAATACGTCCGCGACAACCGTACGCAGCGTGTTGCTGGAACTGGAAATCGCCGGTCGCCTCGAACGCCACGGCGCGGGGTTGGTATCGCTGCGCTAACGTGCGATACGGATGCCTTCACCGGATTCTCATCATGGTCAACCGATACCTCGCGGTTCTCGCGGTTCTGCTTCTGGTTCAGGTCGCGCCGTCGCGCGCACAGGATCAATCCTTTGCCGCATTCACCGCCGAGCTGTGGAAGGACGCGCAGGCCAAAAGCATCACACGCGCCACTTTCGATACCGCCATGAAAGGCGTCACGCCCGACCAGCGAGTCATAAACGCGACCAAGCGGCAGCCCGAGTACGGGAAGCCGGTTGGTGATTACGTAAATGCGATCGTCTCAAATCGCCGTATCGCGGATGCCCAACTCAAGGCGCGCGAATGGACCAAGACATTTGATGACGTCGAAAAGAAATTCGACGTCGAGCGTTGGGTGCTGCTGGCGCTGTGGGGAATGGAATCCGACTTTGGCGCCGAGAAAGATCGTTGGGACGTGTTCCGCTCGCTCGCCACGCTCGCGTACATCAAATATCGCGACCCCTATTTCCGCAACGAGCTGCTCGTGGCGATGCAGATCATGCAGAACAGCCGATTTCCGCGCGAGAAGATGGTGAGTTCGTGGGCGGGCGCCATGGGTCAGACGCAATTCATGCCAACGAACTTCGTCGACTATGCGATCGATTTCTCTGGTGACGGGCGCGCCGATATCTGGACCAACGTACCTGACGTGCTCGCTTCGACAGCCAACTACCTGCACAAAGGGAAATGGAACGCCGCGCTGCCCTGGGGCTTCGAGGTGACCGTGCCGAAGGGTTTCGACTACATGCGCAGCCGCGCAAACCTCACCGAATGGGAGGCACTTGGTGTACGCCGCGCGGATGGAAAGCCGTATCCGAGCTCCGGCCGGGGAATCTTGTTTTTCCCAAGTGGCGCCGATGGACCGGCTTTCATCGTCACGGAAAATTTCGATGTCCTGAAGGAGTACAACAACTCTGATGCCTACGCGATCGCCGTCGGCCATCTGGCCGACCGCATCCACGGTGGCGGACCGATCAAGGCCGCGTGGCCCAAGGACGACCGGCAACTCTCGCGCGATGCGCGCGTCGCGCTGCAGAAAAAACTGGCGGCCCTTGGCTACAAGGTGAATGAATTTGAGGGCCACATCGATTTCGACCTGCGCGACAATATTCGCACCGAGCAGAAGAAGCTCGGCATGGTACCGGACGGGGCGCCGACGCCTCTTTTCCTGGAGCGGCTCGGAGTGAAAGGGCCCTGACCGGGCGGAACATTACTGGAAGTCGAGTAGTCTCCTGTGCACACCCAAAAGTTGTCGTCTCTTTCGCGCCCTATTTCACTGGTCTGACACGGCTTCTTAACGCGCGTATTTGACAGTAAGGGGTACCTTCCCCATGTTCCGGGCCGGTTACAAGGCCGATTCCGCCTTGGATCGCAACAGTACAGGCGGATAACTCACTGGTTTTTCATGAATATTGTCGTAGTCGAGTCGCCATCCAAGGCGAAGACGATCAATAAGTACCTCGGCTCCGGCTATGAGGTTCTGGCCTCTTTTGGCCATATCCGTGACCTCCCCCCAAAGGACGGTTCCGTCGACCCTGCCAACGATTTTCGCATGCTGTGGGAGGTCGATCCGCAATCGCAGAAGCGGATCAATGATATCGCCCGCGCCCTGAAAGATGCCGACAAGCTGATCCTCGCCACCGACCCGGATCGCGAAGGCGAAGCGATCTCGTGGCACGTGCTCGAGGCGCTCAAGGAAAAGAAGGCGCTCAAGGACCAGAAAATCGAGCGCGTGGTGTTCAACGCCATCACCAAGCAAGCGGTGAGCGAGGCGATGAAGCATCCACGCCAGATCGACGGCGCCCTGGTGGACGCCTATCTGGCCCGCCGCGCTCTCGATTACCTCGTCGGTTTTACCCTGTCGCCGGTTCTCTGGCGCAAGTTGCCAGGTGCGCGCTCAGCCGGGCGTGTGCAATCCGTCGCGCTTCGCCTTGTGTGCGACCGCGAACTCGAAATCGAGAAATTCGTCGCCAAGGAATACTGGTCGATCGTTGCCAAGTTGGCGACACCGCGCAACGAAGTCTTCGAAGCACGCTTGGTCGGCGCCGATGGACAGAAGATCCAGCGCCTCGACATCGGTTCAGGCGCCGAGGCGGAATCATTCACCCGTGATCTCGAGAACGCCGTGTTCACGGTGGCGTCGGTCGAAGCGAAGCCTGCCCGTCGCAATCCCCCGCCGCCTTTCACGACCTCGACCATGCAGCAGGAAGCAAGCCGCAAGCTCGGCTTCGCCCCCGCCGTCACCATGCGATTGGCGCAGAGGCTTTACGAGGGCGTCGAGATCGACGGCGAAACGACCGGCCTGATCACCTATATGCGAACCGACGGCATCGACCTCGCGCCGGAGGCGATTGCCGATATCCGCGCCATGCTCAACCGCAATTACGGCAAGGAATACGTCCCCACTTCACCGCGCGAGTATCACAACCGATCGAAGAACGCGCAGGAAGCGCACGAAGCGGTGCGGCCCACCAGCGCAAGCCGCACGCCTGCCGAAGTCGCCAAACATGTCGATCGCGATCAGGCGCGACTTTATGAATTGATCTGGAACCGCGCGATCGCAAGCCAGATGGAGTCGGCTGAACTTGAGCGGACGACCGTCGATATCGTCGCCAAGGCCGGGGCACGCAACATCGAACTGCGCGCGTCCGGCCAAGTCGTGAAGTTTGACGGCTTCCTCGCTCTTTATCAGGAAGGCCAGGACGAAACGCCTGACGACGATGAATCGCGTCGCCTGCCCGCGATGTCGGAGGGCGAAACGCTCAGCAAACAGGCGATCGAGTCGTCCCAGCACTTCACCGAGCCGCCGTCGCGCTTCTCCGAAGCGGCGCTGGTCAAGCGCATGGAAGAGCTCGGCATTGGCCGGCCCTCGACCTACGCCTCCATCCTGCAGGTGCTGCAGGACCGCGGCTACGTGCGCATCGACAAGAAGCGTCTCATTCCGGAAGACAAGGGCCGCGTCGTCGTCGCGTTCCTGGAAAGTTTTTTCACGCGCTACGTCGAATACGATTTCACCGCCGGCCTCGAAGAAAAGCTCGACGAGATCTCCGCCGGCCAGATCGATTGGCGAGCGGTCCTCGCCGAATTCTGGGAACAGTTCGTCGGCGCGGTCAATGACATCAAGGAAGTGCGCAATCGCGTCGTGCTCGACGCGCTCAACGATTTGCTCGAGCCGCACATCTTTCCTGAACGCGTCGACGGTCGTCCGCGGCGCGAATGCCCGCAATGCGGCAACGGCCAGCTTTCCCTGAAGACGGGACGCTTCGGTGCCTTCATCGGTTGCTCAAACTATCCCGAGTGCAATTTTACCCGGCAGATCACGCCCAGCGCGGATGGCATTCAGGGCAAGAAAGTGCTCGGCGAAGACCCGCAGACGGGACTTGAAGTCACGCTGCGCGGCGGCCGTTACGGGCCTTATCTGCAGCTCGGCGAGCAGGTGAAGCCGCCGAAGGTAAAGAGGGGTGAGAAAAAGCCCGAGGTCGAAAAGCCTAAGCGCGCGAGCATTCCGAAGGGCGTTGCACCCGACGATATCGATCTCGAAAGGGCGCTCGGGCTGCTGTCGCTGCCGCGCGAAATCGGCCTGTCTCCTGACGACGGCGAGCCGATCGTCGCCGGTGTTGGGCGCTTTGGCCCTTACGTCAAGCACGGCAAGACTTACGCGAATCTGGAAGATGGCGACGATGTCCTGACCATCGGACTCAATCGCGCCGTCACCTTGATCGCGGAAAAGAAGGCCAACCCGAAGAAAGGCCGCCGCTTCGGCGCCGATCCCGGCAAGGTTCTCGGCGAACACCCCGACAAAGGCGGCCCGGTTGTCGTGAAGCACGGTCGCTATGGTCATTACGTCAGCCACAATGGTGTTAACGCCACGATCACCGGCGACAAGACGCCTGAGACAATAACATTGACCGAGGCTGTCGTTCTGCTCGACGCCCGCGCCGAGCAGCTCAGCTCACAGCCGCGACGCGCCGCCGGCCGCAAGAAGGCGGGCGAACCCTCGGAAGCCCCGAAAGGCCGCAAGAAAAAGGCCACCGAACCTGCGGACAGCACCGAGGCGGCAGCCAAGCCGCGCAAAAAGCCGGCGAAAAAACCGGCCAAGGTCACCGCCGCTGAATAGCTGGCGAAGCCGGACTACGGCCATTACATTTATCAACAATCGCGCCGTTTCGGCGCAGGACTCATATTTTGAACAAGCAATCCAAAAAGACACCTTTACTCCCCTCCAAGGCCGACATCCTCGCCTTCATCGGAAACAAGCCTGGCAAAGTCGGCACTCGTGAAATCGCCCGCGCCTTCGGCCTGAAGAACGCGCTGCGCGCCGATCTCAAGCGCCTGTTGCGCGAACTTGCCGACGAAGGATCGATCGAGAAACGGCGCAAGAAATTGCACCACGCCGGCGCCCTGCCCTCGACTGTGCTCGCGGACGTCACCGCGCGCGACAGCGAGGGCGATCTCATCGCCACTCCCGACGAGTGGGACGAGGACGCGCACGGGACGGCACCGAAAATCCGCATCCACGTCCCGCGCAAGGCACGGCCGGGTGAAGCGGCCGGCCTTGGCGATCGCGTGCTGCTGCGGGTCGACGAAGCTGAGGAAGAAGACGGAATTCGTCACCGTGGCCGCATCATCAGGATCATCGATCATCCAAAGCATCGCGTGCTTGGAATTTTCCGGAAGATTCAACACGGCGGGGGACGCCTCGAACCGGTCGACAAGAAGATGCTCGGCAAGGAACTGGCTATTCCCACCGGGGCGACGGCCGATGCGGAGGATGGCGACCTTATCGCGGTCGAAACTTCGCGCGCACCGCGTCTGGGCTTGCCTACCGCGCGTGTGGTCGAACGGCTCGGTTCGCTCAAAAGCGAGCGCGCGGTGAGCCTGATCGCCATCCACACGCACGGCATACCTTCGGTCTTCCGCCGCGAGACTGAGCAGGAGGCTGAGGCTGCAAAGGCTGCGACACTCCATGGACGCGAAAACTGGCGGCATGTGCCCTTCGTCACCATCGATCCGCCGGACGCCAAAGATCACGACGACGCGGTGTATGCTGAGCCTGATAACGCGCGAGACAATCTCGGCGGTTTCATCGTCCACGTCGCCATCGCCGATGTCGCCTCTTACGTGAAACCGGGCTCCGCGCTTGACCGCGAAGCGCTTGCACGCGGCAATTCGGTTTATTTCCCCGACCGCGTCGTGCCAATGCTGCCAGAGCGCATTTCAAATGATCTATGCTCGCTTCGCGCTCGCGAGGATCGCCCTGCCCTGGCTGTGCGGATGATCATCGGCGCCGACGGACGCAAACGCTCGCACACATTCCACCGGATCCTGATGCGCTCAGTCGCAAAGCTGTCCTATCAGCAGGCGCAATCGGCGATCGGCGGTCGGCCCGACGAAGACACTGAAATGCTCGTCGAACCGGTGCTGGCCCCGCTTTACGCAGCCTACGAAACGGCGGTACGGGCGCGCGCCGAACGCCAACCGCTCGACCTCGACCTCCCCGAGCGCAAGATCCTCCTGAAAGGTGATGGCACGGTCGACCGCGTGATCACACCGGAGCGGCTCGAAGCGCACCGGCTGATCGAGGAATTCATGATTCTGGCAAACGTCGCCACCGCCGAAACTCTGGAGCGCGCACGCGTCCCGCTGATCTATCGCGTGCATGACGAGCCGGGAATGGAAAAGGTCGTGGCGTTGCGTGAATTCCTCGCCACGCTCGACATTCCATTTCAGAAAGGCGGCATTCTGAAACCGGAATTGTTCAACCGGGTTCTCGCCCGCGTGAAAGGTCGCGACGCCGAGCAATTGGTGAACGAGGTCGTCTTGCGCACGCAGGCGCAGGCCGAATATTCCTCGGAAAACTACGGACATTTCGGATTAAATCTGCGCCGCTACGCTCATTTTACGTCGCCGATCCGCCGCTATGCCGATCTTATCGTGCATCGAGGGCTCGTTCGCGCGCTGAAGCTCGGTAACGACGGCCTGCCGGACAGCGCGGATCAGAAAACGCTAGCCGAAATCAGCGCGCAGATTTCGGCCACCGAGCGCCGCGCCATGCTGGCCGAGCGCGAGACGGCTGATCGTCTGATCGCTCATTTCCTCGCCGATCGTGTCGGCGCAAATTTCGATGGACGCATTTCGGGCGTCACCCGGGCTGGGCTGTTCGTGAAACTGCACGACACGGGTGCCGACGGCTTCGTGCCGGCGCGAACCATAGGCGACGAATATTTCCGCTATGACGAGAAAGGCCACGCGATGGTTGGTTCTCGCTCGGGCGAAACCTACCGTCTTGGCGATCCGGTGACCGTCAAGCTGGTCGAAGCTGCGCCGGTTGCCGGAGCGCTGCGCTTTGAGATCCTGTCCGAGGGCCGTAGCGGTCGACCGGTGCGCCGACACGAAGAGCGACAGCGCACGTATCGTGCGCGCGGCAGACAACGGAAGAGACGATGACAAAAGACCTAGGGAAAATCTGGGCCAAGCGCATGACGAAGTCGGAACGCGACATGTCGTTTCCCGACAGCGAGCCGCGCGATGCCGCGACGCTAATGTTGATCGACCGCTCCGGTGCAAAGCCGAAGGTTCTGCTGGGTCGCCGTCACGCCGGCCACAAATTCATGCCGGGCAAGTTCGTCTTCCCCGGCGGCCGTATCGAAGCGCTCGACCGTTCGATGCCCGCCATCAGCGAATTGCATCCTGACGCGCAGAAAAAGCTGCAGGAGCGCGTGCCCGAACCGCGTCCCGATTTTGCGCGCGCTTTCGCACTCGCCGCCGTGCGCGAGACCGCCGAGGAGACCGGGCTCCTGCTTGGTGTCAAACGCGACCGTCCGCCGGAAACGCCGGGCGAGATCTGGACCGAGTTCGCCAGGGCAAATGTGCATCCCGACCTTGGCCAAATTCACTTTATCGCGCGCGCCATAACGCCGCCGCGGCGCCCGCGCCGCTACGATACGCGCTTCTTGACCGCCGACGCCTCGGCGATAGCGCACAAGATCGACGGTGTGGTGGGGCCGGACTCCGAACTCGTCGAACTGACGTGGGTACCGATCGAGGAAGCCACTCATCTCGACATGCCGACAATTACCGGGATTGTCTTGGAAGAACTCCTGGCCCGCGTGAAAGCCGGCATGGGACACGACCTGCCGGTGCCGTTTTACTTCATGATCGAGAAGCAGTTCTTCCGGGAACTACTGTAAACGCTGAAATCCGGGCATTTCTTGACATTTGCCGCTTCGGCGCTAGTTTCCGCGCCAAGACGCCACCGGCACTTAAGGTTTTAGAGGAAAATCAATGGCCAAAGCCATCAGTCTCAAGATCAAACTGGTCTCCAGCGCTGGGACCGGCCACTACTACGTGACGCGTAAGAACTCGCGCACGCAGACCGACAAAATGAAAAAGAAGAAGTACGACCCGATCGCGAAGAAACACGTCGAATACTCGGAATCCAAGATCAAGTAGGTCGCGGAGGCATCCGGGATGCTTCGCACGCTTTTCGCTGCCCTGCTGCTCGTACCGCTCGCATTCGCGCATGCGGGCGCCGGCGAAAAGCATAAGCTCGCGCTACAGATCAGCGACAATGATCCGGACAAGATGAACGCGGTGCTCAACGTCGCCGCGAACGTGTCGAAGTACTATTCCGACAAAGGCGAAGAGGTCGACATCCAGATCGTCGCCTTCAATGCCGGACTCAACATGCTGCTGGCCGACACGTCACCGGTGAAGCCACGGCTCAAGTCCTTCAAGGAAAGCATGCCCAATGTCTCGTTCATGGCGTGCGAGAACACTCTGGAGGCGATGACTCGCAAGGCAGGCAAGGAGCCTGCGCTGGTCGAAAATGCCGAGCGCGTCAAAGCCGGCGTAGTCACGCTGATCGAGCTCGGTGAAAAAGGCTGGACGATCGTTCGGCCCTAGCGCGCACGACCGCGCAATATGGTGGCCGGCCGGAAGCAGCTACAAGGAGGCCACTCGCACCACTCCCGGACCGGCCGAACCCCACGGACCCAGGAGATGCGGCGGACCTGACACCGTAGGGTATTGCGTACGTCTGAGCCGCGCCCACAACTGCTTGCGGCGACCCAAGACTTCGTCGGTAAGGCTAAACTACACACAGCTTTCGGCCAAATCCCGCGATTAACGCACTGGAATGGCTCGGAAAAATTTGAGGTGGGCGATCAGCTCGAGCCGAGGAAGTGGCGAATCGTTTCGATGAACTTACCCACCGAGATCGGCTTCGACAGGTAGGCTTCGCAGCCGCCCTCGCGGATGCGCTCCTCGTCGCCTTTCATGGCAAATGCCGTAATGGCAACCACAGGGGTTGCCTTAAGGTCGGGATCGTCCTTGAGCCATTTGGTCACTTCAAGGCCGGAGACTTCCGGCAGCTGGATGTCCATCAAAATGAGGTCGGGCCGGTGCTTGCGCGCAAGATCCAGCGCTTCAATGCCATTGCGCGTGCCGACAGTCTGATACCCGTGCGCTTCGAGCAGATCGTGGAAGAGCTTCATATTCAGCTCGTTGTCTTCAACGATCAGGACGGTCTTCGGCATTCGCTTCCCGCCCTCTTCCAGTGCCCGTGCTGCGGTCGCGAAGCCGCGTTCGGCACGGGCGGTACGTTAGTGGCGATTTCTTACGTAAAGACAAATTTTGTTGATTCTCAACGGGGTTTGCTGCGTCGCTCAAGGGTGTGCTGAAAATCACAGCCCGGAACCATTTTGGTGTCATAGAGTCCTGCGTGGGCCCGCCGGAGTCCTGGCGAGCCGGCTACTTCCCAAAAGAGACAGCAATCCTGCGTCGAGAGCGCGTCGGCGCGCCGTCTATCTGCGCTTTTGTCCCCTTCCGCTCCCTGACGCCTGATCCTCAGGAATTTCGCCGGGAAGATAATTGGGAAGGCGGCCGGCCGGAAGGATCGACACGAAAGCCAAGGCCGCCATGATGAGCAGCCCAATCTTCAAGGCGCGCAAACGTGACTCGGTATTCACGCGTACTGCTTCCGCAACCTGCGCCGCAGTGGCGGTCGTCCCGGCCAGTACCGTTTGCAGCCGCTCGTTGCTGATGAAGTTGATGTTGTCGAGATCAACCTGCGCCTGAAGCTCGGGCGTCAATTTTGGGCTCGCAGCAATGTTGCCGAGCGTGATGGCGCTGAGAAGTCCGACCAGCAGCGCACCGGCAACTGCAGTTCCAACCGCAGAGGCAAGATTGTTGGTGGTCCCGCGCAGTGAACCGACGTCGCCTGCAACCTCCTTGGGAGACGATGTTACGAGAACGTTGAACAGCAAGGTGACAAGCGATCCTTGCCCGATGCCAAATAAGACAAGGCCAATCAATACCGGACCCGCACTCCAGTCATTGCGCACCACAAAGGCGAGCCAGAGTAGTGCCACTGTGCAGAGAATGAAACCATATCGACCGATTTGGGCCGGCGTAAGTTTCGTGTAGAGCTTGACGATCAGCATCGCTGTGATGAAGACGGTCAGGTTGAATGGCATCATGGCGATTGCAGTCGCCAGTGGCGAGCGGCCCTGCACGATCTGGATGTAGAGAGGGACCGAGAAGTTGAGCATCGCCTCAAGAGCCACGACCGAAAACATGGCATAGACCGCGGCGCGTTCCTGCGGGGAATCGATCACCTGCAAATCCAGCAGCGGCGTTTTTCCATCGGCCTGGCGTTTTCGGGTCCACAGCAGGAAGCACTGGCCAAGCACGATTCCGACCACGATGAAGATCGGCGCCGGTGAGAGGCCCAAAAGATTGAACGGTGCATTGCTGTGGCGAGACCCAATCCCCACCGGTTCAGGTTGTTGAAGCCGAAACTGATAAGGATGATCGCCGCGGCAGCGAGAGCGACGCCAACCATGTCGATCTTCACGTCCGGTCGGCCCTCGTCGGGCTTGAGACGGAAACTCAGCAACAGGACAAGAGCCGAGACAGCAATCAAAATGCCGAAAGCCGGACGCCAGCCGATAAACGTCCCCAGAACGCCGCCAATCAAGAAGGCGAGTACGCCTGCACCGGCCCGCGCCGAACCAAGCGCGCCAAGGGCGGTCGCCTGCTGTGCGCCCTTGTAGTTTTCAGCGATCAGCGCAACGAGCGACGGCACGATCACAGCACCAGCCGCACCGCTAAGCGCTTGCGCCGTGATCATCATGGTCGCGTTGGGGCTGAACGTCATCAGCGTCTGGGCGCCGCCGAACACGACGACGGCTATACGGAACACGTGCAAGGCGCCGAAGCGTTGGGTAAGTTTTGCGCCCAGCATTACGAAGCCGGCAACAAGCATGGAATACGCCACGATTCCCGTGGCGACGGTCGTCGGGGGCACCCTAAAGCTCTCGACCATGCCCCCCATAGCAACGGGCAGCGAAGCGACGTTGAAGGACATGATTGCCTGGCCGAGCGCGATTGCGATCATCGGCACCCAGGATTGTCGCGCCTCAGCTCTTCCAAGCGTTTCCATTGCCGTCGTCATGATATTCGCTCCCGTTCGATTTCTGCGCTTGATGCCAGCGGTCCACGCTTGCTCGACTTGCCCGTCATTCCTCGGGCTGTGAGACGAACAGATCCATTCCAAGTCGCTGCGACAGGAATTTCGCGACGAGCTGTCCCTTCACGCTATTGCCTGCTTCGTCGAGCGGCGGTGCGAAGGTGCCTAGACCGCCTTTGCCCGGCGATACGGTAACAATTCCCCCACCGATGCCGCTCTTACCCGGCAAGCCGATGTCGTAGAGCCAGTCTCCTGAGGTTTCGTACAATCCCGCCGTTGTCATGACCGCCAGCGCGTAGTGGCACACGATCGGATCGACCACGCGCTCCTTGGTCATCGGATTGACTCCGCCATCGGCGAGTGTCGCGCCCATTATCGCAAGGTCCTTCGCGCTGACGTTTAATGAGCACTGCCGCGTGTAAAGATCGACAGCTTCCATGGGATCGCAGTAGATCCGGCCGACGCTGAGCAAGAACTGGGCGATGCTCCTGTTGCGGAAATTCGTCTCCAGCGCGGATTTAAGCACCTCTTCATTCATCGGAAGATCGCGGCCGGCGAACTTGGACAGGCCCTCATGAATGAACTTCCACTTGGCCTCGTGCGTCGCGCCCGGCACCAGACTCGTGGTCGCAATCGCGCCGGCATTCACCATCGGATTGGTGCGACCGTCAGGTGTGCGTTCGATGCCGGCAACCGAATTGAACGCAAAGCCGGTGGCATTGGCGCCGAGTTTCTTACGCGCTTCCTCGGCACCGAGCAGTTGGCAAATCAACGCAAACAGAAAGGGCTTCGACACACTCATGATTGAGAATTCGTGGTCGGTGTCGCCGGCGGCATGGATGATGCCGTTCGTTTCGACCACGCAGATCCCGAACAGATCGGCGGGCACCCTCGCCAACGCCGGATAGACCTGCGAATTCTCGCCGTCAGACGAGGATTTGAATTTGGCGTGGGCCTCGGCCACCAGCGTTTCAACGAGGTCAGGAGCCGGCAAATGCCCCGTCGAAATATAGGGACGATCAGCAGCCTGCGCAGAAACTTGCTTGTTCATTCGGCAACTCGCTCTGTGGTCGGGACCGAGGCCTTACGAATCGGCTGAATTCATCAACCTGCAAAGATCGATACATAGATCGTTCGTTGGGTCCCATTGGACCCAAGGGCAATGCGAGTTTTTTCGTCCAATTTATATCGACGAAAGGCTGCAACATTTGCAGGTAATTGAGCAAAGCATGCATCGCCATTGCGCACGATGGGACTGAGGTCCAATAGGTGTGCACTGCGGGACTGATCTAGTCTCCCCAAAAGGCATTTCGATCCGGACCCCGCAGGTCCGGTGAGGGGGTCGTATTGCCGTTGCTGATTGATCAATCAAAGGAAGATTTTGACCATGGCTACGCGCATTGACCATGCAAGCGCAACAAATCGCGCGATGCACGCGACTGCGCCTTCACTAGCGGTGTTCGTGGCGCTTGTGGTGCTTTCCGGGTGTTCAAAGGAAGCAGAAACCGCGGCACCACAGCCTCGCCCTGTGCGCACCGTCACGGTCGAGCAGCGCGCAGCCGGAGCCACCATCAACCTGACGGGTCGGATCGAAGCCGAGGATGAAGTGGCGCTTGCATTCCGAATTTCGGGCCGGGTGATGGAAAACGATCGCAAGCTCGGAGACCGGATCGAGGCCGGACAGGTCGTCGCGCGTCTCGAGTCACAGAATGAACGCAATGCGTTACGCGCGGCACAGGCCAATCTCGTTGCTTCGCAAGGTCAGCTGACGCAGGCGCGCAATCACTTCGAGCGGCAGGATACCTTGCTCAAGCAAGGCTGGACCACCCGCGCCAATCACGACCAGGCCACGCAGGCATTGCAGACCGCAGAGTCGCAGGTCGATGCGGCCGAAGCGCAGGTGAAAACTGCCTACGACCAGGTGAGCTTTACCGAGCTCAGGGCGGACGCGCCGGGCGTGGTCACACTGGTAGGTCCCGGTGCGGGCGAAGTGGTGCAAGCAGGCCAGATGATCCTGCGCGTCGCGCGGCGAGACGGACGCGACGCAGTCTTCGATGTCCCGGCGCAAGTCCTGCGGAGCGCGCCAGCAGATCCGCGCATCACCGTAAACCTCACGGACGATCCAAACGTGCGCACGACCGGTCGTGTGCGTGAAATCGCGCCGCAGGCCGACCCGGTGACCCGGACTTTCGCGGTCAAGGTCGGCTTGAACGATCCCCCGCCGGCCATGCGACTCGGCGCGACAGTAACGGGCCGCATGGAAGGCGATTCCGTGCCCGTCATCGAAATCCCCGCAACCGCATTGACCAAAGCCAACAGCCAGCCCGCCGTCTGGATCGTCGACCCCGCTAACCACACCGTCTCGATCCGGAATGTCGACGTCCTGCGCTACGACCCTGCGCGCGTTGCAGTCTCGGGCGGCCTGACGACTGGCGACGTCATCGTCACTGCGGGCGTGCAAGCCCTGCACCCGGGCCAGAAGGTCCGCTTGCTCGGGCTGGAGCCGTAGTATGGGCTTCAATCTTTCTGAGTGGGCACTCAATAACCGATCCCTCATCGTCTATCTGATGATAATGGCGGTGGTCGCCGGCCTATTTGCCTTCGTGAAGCTTGGCCGCAACGAAGACCCCTCGTTCGTCATCAAGACGATGGTGGTACAGGCCGCATGGCCCGGCGCAAGTGTCGATGACATGCTCAAGCAGGTCACCGAACGGCTCGAACGTACGCTGCAGGAAACGCCGAAGCTCGATTTCCTGCGCAGCTTCACGCGCGCCGGCGTCACCACGATCTTCGTCAACCTCAAGGACAGCACGGGTGCGCGGGAGATCCCCGATATCTGGTATCACGTGCGCAAAAGCATCGGCGACATGCGCCACACCCTCCCCGCGGGCGTTGTCGGACCGGGCTTCAACGATGAATTCGGCGACACATTCGGTATTATCTACGGCTTCACCGCGGATGGATTTACGCATCGCGAGCTTCGCGACTATGTCGAAGATGTGCGATCGAAGTTGCTGCATGTGCGCGACGTATCCAAGATCGAGATTCTGGGCGCACAGGACGAAAAGATTTTCGTTGAATTCTCGATGGAAGAGCTGGCCGGCCTCGGCATTGACCGCTCGGCGCTGATCGCGGCGTTGCAGGCACAAAACGTCGTGCAACCCGCCGGCACGATACAGACGGGCAACGAAACACTTTCGCTGCGCGTGTCGGGAGCCTTCCGATCCGAGGAAGACGTCGCGAACGTCAACTTCGCCGTCGGCGGCCGCATGTTACGCCTGAGCGACATCGCACGGATCCGGCGCGGCTTTGCCGACCCCCCGCAACCGCTGTTTCGTGTCAATGGCCAGCCCGCCATCGGCCTCGCCATCGCCATGCGAGATGGCGGCGATATTCTGGCTCTGGGCCGGAATATCAAGAGTGCTATTGTCGAGGCTACTGCGAATCTACCGTTGGGCGTAGAGCCGAGACTGGTCGCCGACCAGGCAGCCACCGTCGACAGCGCCATTTCCGAGTTCATGACATCGCTGTGGCAGGCGGTCGCGATCATTCTCCTCGCCAGTTTCGTCAGCCTCGGTTTCCGTCCCGGCCTGGTGATCGCTTCTGCAATTCCCCTTACGCTCGTTGTCGTTTTCTCCATCATGCAGATTTCGAACATCGACATGCAGCGTATTTCGCTCGGCGCACTCATCATCGCGCTTGCGCTGATGGTGGACGATGCCATGACGACGACGGACGCAATGCTGACGCGGCTCGCGCAGGGTGACGACAACGTTCAGGCGGCGACATTCGCCTTTCGCACCTATGCCTTTGCCATGCTTGCCGGCACGCTCGTGACCATTGCTGGCTTTGTTCCTGTCGGATTTGCCGCAAGCGGTGCGGGCGAGTACACCTTCTCGCTTTTCGCGGTTGTCGCCATCGCGTTGATCGTGTCCTGGTTTGTCGCTGTCCTGTTCGCCCCGTTGCTGGGCGTAGCGATTCTCGCTCCGCCCAAGGCGGCGGCGTCCTCCGAGCCGGGTTGGGTTTTCCGGACCTACCGCGCCTTCCTCACCTGGGCGCTGCGCGCAAAATGGCTAACGATCGCCGCGACACTCGCGATGTTTGTCGCTTCGCTCTTCGCGATACGCCTCATTCCCAATCAGTTTTTCCCGGCGTCCGACAGGCCCGAGCTTCTTGTCGACATGACGCTGCCGCAAAACGCTTCGATTTTCGCGAGCGAATCCGTGTCACGCCGGCTGGACGAGGACCTCAAGGACGACCCCGACGTCGCACGCTGGAGCACCAACGTCGGTCGCGGCGCGATACGCTTTTATCTGCCGCTGAACGTGCAGCTTGCGAATAACTTCTTCAGCCAGGCCGTGATCGTCGCCAAGGACGTCGCCGCGCGCGAGCGGCTGCGGGTGAAGCTCGAAAAATTGCTGGCCAATGATTTTCCCAACCTCGTCAGCCGCGTCTCCACGCTTGAACTCGGCCCCCCGGTCGGCTGGCCGATCCAGTACCGCGTCAGTGGTCCAGAGATAGCGCAGGTGCGCGAGATCGCGCTGAAGCTGGCCCAGGTGATGGCGAGAAATCCGCAGGTCGTGCACGTCAACTACGACTGGTTCGAACCTGCCCGGCAGGTGCGCATTCAGATCGACCAGAACGAGGCCCGCTTGCTGGGACTGAGCTCGCAGGCGCTCGCGACCGTGCTCAACACGGTCATTACCGGCAGCCCCATCACGCAGGTGCGTGACGACATCTATCTCGTCGACGTCATTGCACGCGCGACCGACGAAGAGCGCGTATCCCTCGACACGCTTCGGTCCATCCAGGTGCCCCTGGCGAACGGACGCACCGTGCCGCTCAGCCAGTTTGCAACCTTCACTTACGACCAGGAGCAGCCGCTGATCTGGCGGCGTGACCGGGTCCCGACACTGACAGTTCAGGCGGATGTTAAAACCGGCGTGCTCCCCGCAACGGTCGTCGATGCCCTCGGGCCATCGATCGCGGAGCTGAACAAGACCCTGCAGCACCCGTACCGGATCGCCGTGGGCGGCGTTGTCGAGGACAGCGCGAAAGCGCAAGCCTCGGTGATCGCCGTGGTGCCGGCAATGCTGCTGATCATGTTCACCGTCCTGATGGTGCAGCTGAGGAGCTTCTCTCGCCTGTTCATCGTTCTGAGCGTCGGGCCGCTCGGGCTGATCGGCGTAGTTGGAGCTTTGCTGCTGTCCGGCAAGCCGCTCGGATTCGTTGCCATTCTCGGGATTCTGGCGCTGCTCGGCATGATCACCAAAAATGCGGTGATCCTCATCGACCAGATTGAATCCGAACGACGTCAGGGCAAGGGTGTGTGGCAGGCGGCGGTCGATGCCAGCAGCACGCGGTTCCGTCCGATCATGCTGACGGCGATATCGACGGTTCTCGGCATGATACCGATCGCGCCGACAGTGTTCTGGGGGCCGATGGCCTTTGCCATCATGGGCGGACTGCTCGTCGGCACAATCCTCACGCTGGTCTTCCTTCCCACGCTTTATGTCGCCTGGTTCCGCGGCAAGGAAGGGGATTCGAGGGCGAAACTTGCGACGGCGAAATGACGCAATGCAAGAATACAAGAATAGTGGTGTGAGTACGCATGGCGAAACAACCGAAGTCTGATCGCGATCGGGGGCTTGTCGACCTTGCTCTGCAAGGGGGCGGATCGCACGGCGCCTTCACGTGGGGCGTGCTGGATCGTCTTCTGGAAGAACCCTGGCTGCGCATCGACGGCATATCGGGCACCTCCGCCGGCGCAATGAACGGCGCTGTGCTGGTTGCCGGATACACCGCGGGCGGTGCGGAAGGTGCGAGAGCCGCGCTAGATGCTTTCTGGAAACGTGTTTCGCACTCGGCGCGATTCAGTCCCATCCGCCGTAGCCCGCTGGATGTCATGCTCGGACGGTGGACGCTGGATACGTCACCGTTCTATCTCGCCTTCGATTTGGCGAGCCGCGTTTTTTCTCCCTACGATCTGGCCCCGAGCGGCACGAACCCGCTGCGCGATGTTCTCGCCGAGTCCGTCGACTTCGCGGAGGTTGCTCGCGCTCAGATTAAGCTCTTTGTCACGGCCACCAATGTCCGGACCGGACGCGCGCGCGTTTTTCGCAACGCTGAGATTACACCCGACGTTCTTCTGGCGTCGGCGTGTCTGCCGACCCTGTTCCAGGCCATTGAAATTGAAGGCGAGCCCTATTGGGACGGAGGCTATTCCGGCAATCCCACGATCACGCCCCTCGTCCGTGAATGCAAATCGCAGGACACGCTGCTCGTCGCCGTCAATCCCGTTGAGCGGGCCGGCACGCCGCGGTCCGCGCGCGAAATTCTCGACCGGCTGAACGAAGTTTCGTTCAACGCCACGCTGCTCAAGGAACTGCGCATGATTGCGCTGTTGCGGCAGGTCGCCGATGCGGGGAGCAGTGAGGGGGCGCAGTGGGCACATATGCGTATTCATCTGATCGCAAGTGAGCTGCTTTCCACGCTCGGCGCATCATCCAAGTTCAATGCCGAATGGGATTTTCTGCGCATGCTGCGCGACGAAGGCCGGCGTGCGGCGGAAGCTTTCATCAGCGCGAAAGCCGACAACATCGGCAAGCAATCGTCCATCGACCTCGACATTCTGCTGCAGCAGGTCTGACGCATGGGTCTTCTCGGAATTCTCGCAGCCCTTGGGCTTCTCATTTGGCTTTCGTTTCGCGGCTGGAGCGTCCTTCTGCTCGCCCCGGCTGTCGCGCTTGTCGCGGCGGCAACCGCACGAGAGCCCCTCCTCGCCCACTGGACGCAGACATTCATGGGCAGTGCGGCGCAATTCATCGCGCAGTTCTTTCCGATATTCCTGCTCGGTGCGTTGTTCGGAAAGCTCATGGACGACAGCGGGTCGGTGCAGACCATCGCCAGTTTCATGGGTGAGAAGCTTGGGCACCAGCGCGCAATCCTTGCGGTGGTGCTCGCCGGCGCGCTAGTTACTTATGGTGGCGTCAGTCTCTTCGTCGCCTTCTTCGTGCTGGCGCCGATGGCGCGGGCATTGTTTCAGGCAGCCAACATACCGCAGCGCTTGATGCCGGCCGCGATCGCCCTTGGCACCTCGACGTTCACAATGTCGGCCATGCCGGGAACGCCGGCAATCCAGAACACGATTCCGATGCCGTTCTTCGGCACAACGCCATTTGCGGCGCCCGGCCTGGGCATCATCGCCTCGATTATTATGCTCATGTTCGGGCTCTGGTGGCTCGGCCGTGCCGAAGCTTCGGCCCGGCAATCCGGCGAAGGATTCGGCGGTACCGCAGATGTCTCGACCAAGGACGTCGCCGATGATCAGTTCATCCGCGAACGCGCCACGAGCGCGCATGAGTTCGATCCAGCCGAGATTTCGCATGGCAAGCACGCCGATACCGCCCCCTCAATCGTCACCGCGGTCCTGCCGCTTTTAGTCGTGCTGGGCCTCAACCTGCTCCTGTCGATCTTCGTTCTGCCGCGACTTGATTTCTCGTTCCTCGCCGAAGAACGCTGGGGCAGCACTTCGCTGGCCGCGGTCGCGGGCGTATGGTCGGTCGCGGTCGCGCTCGCTGCCGCAAGCGTCACGCTGATCGTCATAAATTGGCAGCGTCTTCCCGACGTCCGGGCCAGCATGGACGCCGGCGCGAACGCGGCTGTGCTGCCGATCTTTGCCGTGGCAAGCCTCGTCGGATTTGGCGCAGTCGTTGCTGCACTGCCGGCTTTCGCGCTGGTGCGGGACTGGGTGCTCTCGATTGCGGGCGGACCCCTCGTCTCGCTTGCCATTGCCACGAATGTTCTTGCCGCCTTGACTGGTTCGGCGTCCGGCGGATTGACCATCGCTCTTGATGCGCTCGGCGAAACATATCTGCGGCTCGCCACCGAGACCGGAATCGATCCGGCATTGATGCATCGCATTGCCGTGATCGGTTCGGGCACGCTCGACAGCCTGCCGCATAATGGCGCGGTCGTGACATTACTCGCGGTTTGCGGATCAACGCACAGCAAAAGCTATTTAGACATGGTCATGGCGAATATCGTCGGCCCGATCCTGGCACTGGTGGCCGTGATATTCCTGGGGTCGATGCTCGGATCGTTCTAACGACCGGACAGCGTGCTCAAGAAAAGAGCGATCACTAATCCCACGAGCAGAGAGCCGGCCACTGGCCATTGCCGCAGGAACGTGTCGGTTCGCTCTATTGCGGCATCGACACCACGCATCGCGCGCAAAACTTCGGCGTCGGCTTCAAGCAGATCCTCGGCGAGGATGCATGGCAGCGCCTTACCAAGGCCTATGTACTCTTTGCCATCGTTTCGCGGGGCAAAGTTTCAACCCGGATCGGCTGCCTTGTCTGAAAATAACGCAAGATGGCGAAACAGGCCGCGGCCGCGGCAAGATGCTTAAGAGTATGCCCGCTTAAAATCGAACCGAAAGAATAGATCGCTCCGTCGTAGAACTCGAACACCTTCGCCAGCGCATACAACGCGGCAGCGACAAGCCAAAACGATGTGCCGCTGAATTTTGGCGAATAGAAAACGAAAAGCACCGGCACCGCGATGCAGGGAAAGAATTGCACCCAGGCATACAACCGCAGATCGCCGGTCGAGCGCCACAGGAAGAGACTGATGACGCCGACGATGATCAACGGCCACAAAAGGATGGCTCCCGCTTTGGCGTCCAGCCTGTCCTCAATCGCAATTGCAAGTATCGCCATGAAACCGATTGCCATCGGCAGCCTGTCCCAGAACAGGGTGCGGTCGTTCGGATCAAGGTGATAGTAGCCCGAGCCAAAACCGGTCATCAGGATCCCAAGGAAAAGCACAGCGATCGCAGGGTCTCGACGACATTGCCACAACCCCACCGCGCCAACCGCGATGAACGGCAGATTCGATATAACGTTCCAAAAATGCGTAATGCCGAGGATCGTTCGCTGGTCGGCGAAGTCGTGATAGTTCTGATTCTGGGTAATCGGCGGCAGCAGCAGCAAGCCGAGGATCGACGCGACCATCACACTGACGAAGACGAGGACGCGGCGATTGCTGTTCACGGTGCCGGGCATCATTTGAGCACGATAGCAAAGGCCGCGGTGAAAGTCCGCACGCGCCGCACCTACTTCACTCGCATCAGTGTTGCGGTTTCGGTAACCCGGTCCGAATGCGTTCCGAAAAATCCGGTGCGTTGTCCGCCGCCTGCGCCACGGCATTGATCAGCGAGCGCCGTCGCAGCTCTTCGAATGGGAGCGTCGTGTCGACCCGGCCGGAATAGTAGAGGTAACTGTCGATCAGGCCGTTGAGCAGATGACGAATGTCGAAGCGCCCGGTCCGGCCTGCCGCGTTCGCATAACGAATGATGTTGATCGTGCAACTGTTGCTTAGCAGATGATAGAACTCCGGATGGTCTGCAAGCTCATTGATCCGATCCAGGTAGATCAAAAGCAGCCGGCGCACGTTGGCTGGAGATGAGTTCAGACGATAAAGATAAACCGTCTCCTTCCGATAGTTGGTGCGCACGCGCACAAGGTCGCGCTCGTCACCGACCACGTAAATAAGCTCGAACTGCTTGAAGAGAGAAGCAATCGGATTGAAGCCCTCGCCCACTTCCGGGCGGGTTTCGATGGAGATGCTCAGCGGCGGAGCATTGTCGAAAAGGAAGCTCAGGAACGTATGTCCGACCACCCCTTCGCTCCAGTAGGACACATAGAAATCAAGACCCGTCAGGTGGGACAACTGCACCTCACGATCTTCGTAGCGCACCGTAAAATCATCTCGGCTGCGGTAGTCGAAGTTCCGAACCCCGGTGATGCGCACGCGGTCGCCGTCGACGATGGCTTGCGGCATGACCGCCACTTCGGGCCGCCACGGTCGATTATGCGAGGGCGCAATGGATATCCACCAGGCAATCACACCAAGGCACAGGGCGAGGAAGAGCAGCGTTTTGCGGCGCAGGCGCGAAATCCAGAGAACCCAAACTGCGGCAGCAGCAAAGCAAATTGCCGCGGCAAGACGCAGTTCAGGCCGCGGCAGATTCGAATAATAAATTGCCAGCGTGCACCACGCGATGAGCAGAACCTGACACAGAATCCAGATTGCTTTGCCGAGCCAGCGGAAACACCTGGACAGGATGCTGCGGCCTGGCCTCAACGTGCCTGCGTCTTGAACGAGATTCTGCACGAGTCGCTGCGATTTGCTTTTACGACTTTACGATGAGGTTCAGATATTTCTGCCACCAGGCATCGCGCGAATGGGATGCCAGCGCACCCGTTACAGCAACGGCAGCGAGCAGCAATAACGTGACCGCCGCGTAGGTCAGCCAGTGACGCGAAGGGGGGTCTCGATCCGGCTCGGTCAACTTCAACCTCCCGGCCCAATCGTGGGCCATCAAACTAACCGCGATTCGCTGTCGGTAACGATTGCCCCAAAGGCCAACGACACTTGGTCGACGCTATTCGGTAACATAGCGGGCAACGGCATGTTGAGGAAATTCTGACGTGTTCCGCACATTGCAAAGAGCCTTCCGACCGTCCCCAAACGACAGCCTTTCTGCGTCATTTTCGCGTCTTGGATGGCTTGGTTTCTGGATGCAGGCGGCGGTGGGGATCGTTCCGCTTGCGCTCACGATTTACGCGCTCGTCTTTGGTCGAAATCCTGCGCCGGGTACACGTGCGGGCTTTCCGTTGATCGAATACCTGTCGCTTGCCGGACTTCTGGTACTCGTGTTCACGACGCTGTGGTCCTACCGCTACACCCGGCTCGCCGCCCGTATTGCTGACCCGGAGCGGCGTCCCGACGAAGCCGCAATCCAAGGAACGGTGTGGACCGGCATCAAAGCGAGCACGGTTGGGATCCTGTTCTCGATGATCGTCATGTTTTTCGAGATCGGACAGCTGCTGATTTATTTTCTTCGGGCGCCCCAGGCAGGCATTCCGGTAATCCAGACGACGAGCGGCGGTCCGGCGAGCTGGGTATCCGCGGCCGACATCGCCGGGCTAATGGCGCTCCTCCTCACCATGTTCGTCGAAGTTGCCGTCCTCGCCTTCAGCTTGTGGCTTTTGTACCGGACGACGAGCCCTTCCGTGGAATTTCCTTATGCGAGCGGGCGGATCAGTGATCCTTGATCATGATCCCTAGCAGAACAACCGATGCTAATTTTCTCTATCGCCATCTTCGCTTTCTGAGTTCTCGAACATGAAGCACGATGGTGTTGTACGCATTTCGCTGCTGCTGATCGCGTCGATAGTCACTCTCGCTGCACTTTATTACTCCCAGGCGATCATGGCGCCGGTGACGTTCGCACTGTTTACAGTGGCCATTGCGTGGCCGCTGCAAAGCGCGCTCCAGAAACGAATTCCGAAGCTGCTCGCACTTGTCGTCACGATCGTTCTGACACTCACGATCCTGGCAATTCTCATTTTCCTCATGGTCTGGGGATTCGGACTGGTGTTCCAGTGGGTCATCAACAACACCGACCGCATCCAGACACTCTACGCGCAGGCTACCGAATGGCTTGATAGCCACGGCGTCTCCATCACCAATCTTGTTGCAGACAGTTACAATCCAGGTTGGGTCATTGGCGCGATCCGGGAGATCGGCGGCAGGAGCTACGGCCTCGTATCTTTCATCGTCATTGCCTTTGCTTTCATTGTGCTGGGCCTACTGGAAGTCGATCTTGCGCGAAGGAACGTCGAGCACCTGAACAGCGCGTCCCTCCGTCGCTCGCTTCTTGTGGGCGCCGACCAGATTGCGGAAAAATTTCAGAAATATATGGTGGTGCGCACCACGATGAGCCTGCTGACGGGCGTCGTAGTCTGGAGTTTCGCTTTGGTTGCCGGCATTGAGCTCGCAACAGCGTGGGGCGTGATTGCTTTTGTTCTGAACTACATCCCGTTTCTCGGCCCGCTGATTGCGACCGTATTTCCCGCGCTTTTCGTGCTCGTCCAAACAGGCTCCTGGCAGGTCTGCTTTGCCGTGTTTGTAGGCCTGAACTTCATCCAGTTCGTCATCGGGAGCTATCTCGAGCCCCGCATTGCCGGCGCTGCCTTGTCGATGTCTCCATTCATCGTTTTGCTCGTGGTGTTTTTCTGGAGCTTCCTCTGGGGCATTGTCGGCGCTTTTATCGGATTGCCGATCACGATCGCCATTTTGACGATCTGCGAGCAGCACAAATCAACCGAGTGGATTGCGTTGCTCCTCTCGGCGGGCGAGAGAAAATCGGCCCGATAACTCGTTCAGGCCGGGCGAGCTTTGCAGACGTAAAACTTGTCTTTGCAGCGATCGCGGCACACCCGGTTTGATCTCTTGCTCTCATAAACAAGATTGCAATGGCTATTGCACTTTCTCAGTTCCGCGTTGCACTGGGGAGTCGCGGCGCCTCCCGCGGATCCCGTCGCAGTGACGAGCGAAAGTGCGAGCAACGACGCGAAACCGATCCGCGAAAGCGTCATTTGAGTCTCCCGACGAGCTTTTTGCGTGCAGTGCGATGCATCGTAAAATCGACCTTCAACAGCGAGATATTGGACCACAGTCCAATGCAATAGCCGTCCCCCCCCGAGAACATTATTGCGAAGGCTACATGTCGTCCCTTGCTCTAACGCCGAAACCAGAAAACAGCGCTGAGCGCAGCCAGGCTGGCGCCGACCCCTGCGTCCGCCTATTGGCGCGGCCCTGGATGGGGTTGGGCTGGCGGATGGGGTCCCGGTTGGCGCGTGGGTGGTGGACAAAACGGCTGAACTATCGCAGCGATATCTGCAATCCGTTCAGATCAACCGACGGCTTGACGCCCTGACGTCCGCGCAATTCCAGGACGACTCCTTGCCAATTGCGCAGCCGGAATGTTCCTGATCGTCCGGGCTCGGCGGAGGTCGAGTAAATTCCGTGGATATTTGCTGCGGTACGCATGTTGTAGGCACGGCCCACCAGATCCACACGCGCAGCACCAAAGGGTCCAACGCTCACGCCCCCGACGCGCAGCGGATAGCGCTCACCCAAGAGACGCAAGGTGCCGCTGCCGTCGCCAACAACGAATTGGGCGCGGGTGATCGTAATGCGGATCGACCCGGTGGCTGCGCCGGCTTCGACCGGCATGCAGCCAAGCACCGCCGCCAGCACCAGCGTCGCCGAGCCAAATTTCATCGCGCGCTTCCAAATGGCATGTTCGGTCAATATAGTGAATTAAACGAGTTTGGCGCGAAGCCGCTTGAACTCGTCATCCGATATCGATCCTGACTTCCGTAGCTGGTCGAGCTTGGTGATCTCATCCGCCACGCTGAAGCCGACAACACGGCGCAGCTC
>Ga0182034_10000086_pt1 | contig 36199 bp, 36 predicted proteins | sample flu12Cox44000172_FD_125972 | JGI IMG/M metagenome (GOLD analysis project Ga0182034, IMG submission 125972) | Lab enrichment of tropical soil microbial communities from Luquillo Experimental Forest, Puerto Rico - flux4day.12C.oxic.44.000.172 | ecosystem: Environmental > Terrestrial > Soil >... | reverse complement strand
TACTTCGTTAGCAGACATGAGGAGTGAACGACCTGAGCATTTCCGTGGCCCAATTATAACTCAAATGTATACACAAGCGGCAAGATGAAAGGCCACGAGCAGTCTAGCGTGCCTTCCCCAACGGGTCCGGAGGAGGCCGGGAGCGGCGCCAAGGGCGACAAGTGGCGACAATTTGCGATTGGCGTGCTTCCACCGTGGATTGTCGCTCCATGTCGCTTGCTCCGCGAATGTTTTGTGCATCGCGTCGCCGATGTGCGGCAGATTGATTAGCGGCGAGGTTTGGGACGAAGGCGGCACAATTCCGCCATTGCGCATCCGACGATGCAGTCAGCGAAGAACGAACTGCACAGCAACGGAAGTGCTGCGGCAAGATGCCAATCCACTGGGCGCACCCAAAGTTTTTCGAGGAGCAAAGGAAAAACAGATTCCTCTCGCCCTGCCTTAGGGGACTCCCAAAATTTCAACAGGCAGCGATCGTCAAAATTCAGGGCACCGGCGCCGACGCTGCTAACCTCCCAAGCGTGAAGGCGTCTGTGGGCCTAGAGGTGAGGCGTGTCATCACTTCGGTCCATGATGTTGCTGCTGATCGCTGTGGCTGGCGGAGGCATTTTGTCACTTTACTTATGGCCGCCGTCTACTATCCCAGGACAAAGTGCGCCCGCCCCACCGGATGCGGAGACAATTCACTCGGAGATTCGTGCGATCGAGGCGCTGCCGCAGCAATTTCCCGAACATGGCGCGGCCTTGTTTTTCCTGGCGCGGCTCCACGCGCGGCTGGGCGAATTGCCAAAGGCTCTGGCGCTGCTGAAAGAGTGCGCGGCGCTCGACGAAGGATTCGATCCGGGCGCGGCACCAGGGCTCCAAGTTTTAAAGGACAACGCCGAATTTCAAGAACTCGTCGAGCAAGCGCGCCGCCGGTATCCGCCCGTACATCACGCGCAGGTCGCCTTTACCATTGCGGACAAAGACCTTTTTCCGGAAGGGCTCGCGGTCGATGCCGAGAAGCGCCTCTTCTACATGGGCAGCATGCACCGCAAGAAAATCGTGAAGATTACGACGTCCGGCGAAGTCTCGGACTTCGTGGCCGAGGGCCTCTACGGTTTGAATCCGGTGGGCGGAATCCGGATCGATCCTCGAAACCATGACGTTTGGGCAGCCAGCGATCCTGCCGAGACGCGCGCGTCGGAGCTGCTGCACTTCGATGCACAAGGAAAGCTGCTGGAAAGATATTCTGCGCCCGGCGCGGGCAGTCGCGACCTCAACGACCTGGTTCTGCGCGAACGCGAAGTCTACACTACGGACTCGTTCGCCAACCTGGTGTACCGCTTCGACCGGAAGCCACACGAGTTCACGTCCTTAAGATTTCCGCGGCCGATTTTCCTGCCCAACGGGATCACGCTTTCGGGCGACCGCAATTTGCTTTATGTCGCGGACATGCTCGGCGTGATCGTGGTCGACCTGCGTACCGGCGCGGCGCAGGACCTCGTGCCTGACGCCCACGACACGCTGGCCGGAATTGACGGCTTGTATTGGTATAAAGGCGACTTAATTGGCGTGCAGTACGGCACGGCCGCGTACCGCGTCATGCGCTGGAGCCTCGCGAAGGACCGACCCACGATCATGGCGAGCGAAGTGCTCGAACGTGGCACGGAACTGGTGAACGACCCGACGACGGGCGCGATCTTCCAAGGCCATTTCTACTTCATGGCCAACACCGGCATCGCTAACCTGGAAAACGACAAGATCGTCGATGTGAGTAAGCTTGAGCCCGTGCATATTGCCGTGGTGCCGCTCAAGTAGTGTGAGCCAAGAAAACAGGAGCACCCACGAATTTGCCTCAAGCACGTTCTACATCCTTTGGCGACCGCCACTGCGGTCTGTACGTGTCCGCGACGACGCCTCGGCTCGCAGGGTGCGTCTAAGGCGCCGAGTGATAGACTCTCGACGAAGGAGACCTCGAAATGCGCGCCAGTCGCAGGTGTTCGGTGTTACTTTCTTTCCTTGCAGCCTCCACTTCCCTGCTCGCCGTTTGTCTCGTTCCTGGCCAGGCCGTGGATGCGCATGGTGCTCAGCAAGCCGAATCGCCCACCGCCGCGGAGATGAGTAAGAAGGAAACCGTAGCCTCCGCCTTTCTGCGCGGCCTGCAATACCAGGAGTACGAAGTGCGCTCCGCCGCCGAGGCCATGCCCGAGGAAAAATACGGCTATCGTCCCGCCGAGGGCAAATTCGGGAACGAGAAGCCGGAGTTCGGACCAGCCCAGGTGCGCACTTTTGCGCAACAGGTGAAGCACGTTGCGTGCGCAAATTTTGCGTTCGCCGCCGAGCTTGACGGCCGCACGCCGCCCGCCGCCTGCGACAAAGACGGCCCCAGTCCTGCGAAGACCAAGCGAGAATTGCTGATTTACCTGCGCGACTCGTTTGTCGCCACCCGCAAGTCCCTGGGAGCCATGGACGCGAAAAACATGTTCGATCCCATCGAAGGCCCCTACGCTGGCCCCAACACGCGGCTGGGCCTGGCCACCGTGATTGTCTGGCATAACGCCGACCACTATGGCCAGATGGCGCTTTACCTGCGCGAGAACAACATCGTGCCGCCCGCCAGCCTGCCCAGCCCGCCGGAGCTTCGCGACCGCTACTGAACATGGCGTGAATTGCCGTTTGACATTTTCTGATTTGTATAGTATCGTACAAATATTAATACTTGTACATAATTGTGCAATAATGGAAATTTGCTTTTTTCCGTACAAATCAAGGACGGGGATGATTCTATGCCTTCCACAATCTACGGCGTGGTGATCGCCGACGTCCGGGCCTCCAGCGCCCGCAAGGACGTGCGCGCCATGCTGGGCAAAAAGCTCGCGGCTGCTTCAGAAATGCATCTGCGCGAGAAGCGCATTCTCCTGCCGTACAGCGTGACCGCGGGCGATGAATTTCAGACCCTTAGCGCCGAGCTGCCCTCGCTCCCCGCCCTGCTTCTGGACCTGCGCGCCGGGCTTCAGCCGCTGTCGCTCCACGTAGGGATCGGTATAGGCGCAGTCTCCGACCGCATCCAGCCGCCGGTCAACCACCTCACCGGCGAAGCGTTCCAACTCGCCCGCACAGCCCTCGAAAACGTCAAAAGCAAAGGCCTCTATAAATTCGAGGTACTGACTGCCTTTGGCTCGCGCCACGAACCATTCAACCAAACTATCAACCTGCTTTACGGCTTGCACGATACTCTGGTGTCTCAGATCACGGCGAAGCAATGGGAGGCCATCGGCCGCTTCTTGGACCAGCCAGCGCTCGAGCCAGCCGCCAAAAGGCTCAAGGTTGATGTTTCGACGGTTTCCCGAAACCTCAAACGGGGATACTATTGGCAGCTCGCTGAAACTGTTAAAGTAGCCGGGGCGTTCATCGAGCGCACTTTCGGCTAACGCCGTTCGAACTCCTGCGGCGGGTTCGAGCTATTCTTTGCGAAGATCGCTCCAAAAACTGCCGCGGCACTGAGCCGGGCCGGTGGTTGTTGCACAAAAACGTACAAATCAGGGACTTTGTACAAATCGATGCAAATCCTCTTTCGGGCGTTTCTGGCGATTTATCTGGCTCATCTGCTGACGGATTTTGTTTTTCAGACGCAACGCCTCGTCGAGCAAAAACGGCGCGGCAAGCCCCTAGCCTATTTCTTTCATGGCCTAACGCATTACCTTTCTGCGGTCATCCTGGTTAGCTTCTTCCTCACGGGATCCGGTTTATGGTTGCGCACGCATCTCGCTCTACTGGCGCTCACCCTCGTGCATTTGCTCGTTGACTCCGCCAAAACCCATTTCAAAGCGTTCCTCAACAACGGTGCTCTCGCTTTGGTTGTCGATCAATTTCTTCACTTTCTGAGCGTGGCAGCCGCCGCTTGGTTGCTCGCGCCGGGCCTGTCTTTTGCTGGCGTGATCGCGTTGCTCGGCATGGGGCGGGCTGTCCCGAGCAAGGTGCTTCTCATACCGGTTATCTACATCGGCGTGATTTTTGGCGGCGGCTATCTCATTCGCGCCTTGACGCGACCCCTGGCGGAAAGCGTTAAACTCTACCCGCCGCAGGAGCACGGCGACCCCATGCAAAACGCCGGACTTTACATCGGCTGGCTCGAGCGTTTCCTTCTCCTCACCGCCCTGCTGCTTCAGTCTCCTGGCACCACCGGGCTTATCCTCGCAGCGAAGGCCATTGCCCGTTATCCCGAATTCAAATCCGAGCACTTCGCCGAATATTTTCTGATCGGCACTCTGCTGAGCTTCTCGATCGCCGTGCTGGGCGGCGCCGTGCTTGCGCGTGTGATCCTGGGCCAGTTTCACCTCTCGGGTTAAATTTCCACAGAGGCGTTTCTCCCGCCCGCGCGACCGCCCAGTTTTGTTAGAATTTGTGCGTGGAAACCTCGACGGTGTCGCCGCGGCTCGCCATCATTCAGCTGCACCCGATCAAGTCGCTTGACCCCGTGCAGGTGAAGGAAGCTCGTATCGGGCCGGGTGGCGGGTTGGAATTCGACCGCGCCTGGGCCTTGTATTCGGCGGACGGCCAGTGGGTGAACGGCAAGCGCACGGCTGCCGTTCATTTGATTCGCGCGGCTTATGCGCCGGACCTGAGCTCCGTCACGCTTTCCGTACCCGACCGCCGCGGCACTCCCACGAAAACGTTCGATTTCCCAGGCGGCTCGACGGACGCAGCGCAATGGTTTAGCGGGTTTTTTGACCAGCCCATCACGGTGCGCTATTCTCCCGAAGGTTTCCCCGACGACACCGTCGCCAACGGCCCGACGATTGTTACGACCGCTTCGCTTGACGCCATCGCAGCGCTATTCCCCGGACTTACCGCCAGCGACATGCGGCTGCGTTTTCGCACCACGCTGGAAATCGACGGCGTCCCGCCCTTTTGGGAAGATCAGCTTTTCACCGCGGATAAAAACGTTTTCGCGCCGTTTCGTATCGGCGAAGTGCTGTTCGATGGCAGCAATCCCTGCGTGCGCTGTCCCGTCCCTCCGCGCAATCCGCAGACGGGAGCTATCATTCCAAGCTTTCAGCGGCTTTTCTCCGACTATCGCCGCAGCCACATTCCGAGCTGGACTCCCGAGGCACGCTTCGATCACTACTACCTCCTGGCCACCAACACCCGCGTCGCGAACACAGAGTCTGGTAAGTTTCTGCGCATCAACGATCCTGTCGTGCTCCTTTAGCCTGTTGCTCCCGACCGCGGCTGCTCGCCACGAGTGCGGTCAGAGACGCAGGAATCCTTCCGACAACGCAGAGGACAAATCCGCGCTCGGAAGAAACCAACCAGACAAACTGAGGGGAGATTTACCGCGCTGACGCGGCCTTCTCGAGGAGTTGCTCTTTTCGGTAAACCAGGGAATTGATATCGTACGTTGCCAGTTCAAACCCGTGACCGTGTGTGATGGCGTCGGTGGGACACGCTTCTACGCAATAACCGCAGAAAATGCATCGCGAGTAATCAATGTTGTACACCAAGGCATAACGCTCGCCCGCAGAAATGCGGTCTGCATCGGTATTTTCGGCGGCCTCAATGTAAATGCAATTCGCGGGGCAAGCGGCTGCGCACAAAAAGCACCCGACACATTTCTCCAACCCGTTCTCGTCGCGATGCAATACATGGATTCCGCGGTAGCGGGGCTGAAAATGCACCGGCTCGTGCGGGTAGTTTTCCGTGACCGTCTTCCGGAAAATGTTCCGGAAAGTCACACCAAAGCCCCTCGCGAGCGCTCCGAACGTTTCCCCCACTTCACGCAGTACCGATGGCATAAGATAGCAGTCTAACAAAGCGCAAGGAACCGGGCAAACCAGCGGTTCCGCTGCTTTCCTTGAAACTCCATCATTGCTTCAGCGCCTGGACAATCTGCTTCCCATGAAACCGCCCGTTTTCGATGAAGATCTCTCCGGTGTGCCTCCCGCCGATCACCACTCCCGCCAGGTGAATTCCCGGCACGTTGCTTTCGAGAGTATTCGGGTCGAGGGACGGCCTCTTGCTTTCCGGATCGAGCTTTACCCCCATTCGTTCCATAAATGAAAAATCCGGATGATAACCGGTCAAGGCGAACACCTGCTTCGCGGGAATTCGCATTGCCTGCGCATGATTTTGGACGACTACTTCGTCTTTGGTGATCTCTTCGACGCGCGTATTCAGAAGGGCGGTAATCTTCCCGGCCTTGATGCGATTCTCGATGTCCGGGCGCACCCAATACTTGATGGTCGAGCCCAATTCCTTGCCGCGATGCACCAGCGTCACGCGTGCCCCGTTTCTGTACAAATCTAGCGCCGCTTCTGCCGCCGAGTTTTTCCCTCCGATCACCACCACCTCCTGCTTCCAAAGCGCGTGGGGCTCCGTGTAGTAATGCGAAACGTGCGGAAAGTCCTCCCCGGGCACCTCGAGCATATTGGGCAAGTCATAATACCCCGTCGCCACAGCAATCTTTTTGCCCCGGTATCGTTCCCGTGTATCCTCCTCGGTCTCCGTCACGACCGTGAAATTTCCGTCGTGCCCGTCCACTTGGATCACGCGCTCGAACAGTCGCAGCTCCAATTCATAATGCTCGGCCGCTTTCCGGTAATATTTCAGCGCCTCCACGCGTGTGGGCTTTTCCGCGGCGCTCACGAGCGGTAGGTCTCCGATCTCCAGCAACTCCGGAGTGGTGAAAAACACCATGTTTACGGGATAGTGATAAAGCGAGTTGCACAGGCAAGCCTTTTCAATCACCAAAGGCTGCATGCCCGCTCTTTTTGCTTCGATGGCCGTCGCAAGACCGGTCGGACCCCCGCCAATACAGATCATGTCGTAGTTTTTCATGAGAATTCGAGTTTGACGCGACCCGCGAAGAATTGCAATTCGGTGGAATCATTGCTTTTGCGGCCACTCTAGGATTTCCTGCAGTTCTTTCCTGAAAGACTCCAACTCCCGCACCCTGTCTGGCGTGGCTTTCATTACTTTTTTCTTCCAAACAAACACGTCGCCAGATTCTCGCTTCAACTTCACGCTGAAGTTCCCATCCACAAGATAGGAAGCAGGAGCGAGCAGTTTCAGTCCGCCGTTCGGAACCGGCGCCAAAGCGGCGACGCAATCGCCTTTTCTCATGCACAACGCGTTCTCGTACGGGGGAATCGCAATCGGACGAAAGCCAGCTTCGATAAGCCGTTCCATCACCTGCATCTGGCGCGGAGAAAGTTCTGGCATTTTTCAACCTTGAATGTGGCAGGGTTCGAACGGGTCACAACAGCTTCGCAAGTGGCTTGCGGCTAGGCAGCGGTAGTATCCGCCTCGGAGGAACTCCCTTCAAGCTGCGCCAGGATTTCGCGCAGCGTCGAAATCAGCTCGTCCCGGGAAACATGGCTTTTCTTGAACTGAATCCGGAACCTAAACGTTTCGCTCGGCGGCTCAAATTGAAAGATGAACGGCCGGGGCCTCTGCGGCCCGGCTTGCTGCTGGCGGCGCTCACGGCGCGCTTCATCCCGCGTCAGTCCGCCCTGCAGGATACGGTGAAACATCTCGACCATCTTCTTTTCGGTCGGTTGCCGCGCGATTTGCAGTAACAGCGATTTCGAGCTGATTCCGTGGTCGACGCACCTCCGGCGCAGCGAATCCGGAATGTTTCGCAGCGAAAGTGTCTCCGTCACGGAAGAGCGTGCCCGCCCGATTTTTTTGGCGATGTCTTCGTGCGTGTATTCAAACTGCGAGCTCAGCCGGTGCAAGCCGTCCGCTTCCTCAAACGGCGTGAGGTCTTTGCGCTGAATGTTTTCGATCAGGCCAAGCTCCAGCGTCTCCGCGTCGTCGGCCATTTTTTCGATGCACGGTACTTCGCGCAAACCGGCCGCGCGCGCCGCATGGTACCGGCGTTCGCCAGAGATAATGTAATAGCAGTCCTCGCGCGGCACATAGCGGACCAGTAGCGGTTCCAGAACGCCTTTTTCTCGGACGGACTCCGTCAGTTCGCGCAAATCCCCGAGCGCCTTGCGCGGCTGATCCGGGTTTGGACGAATTTGATCCAGTCGGATCATGCGTCCCACCGCCGCCCCGCTGTAGCTTGTCAGCGATTCTACATAGTGCGCGTCATGCCGCATCTTCAGCGTGACTGGCAACCCGATCCTCTTCGACACGTTGGATAACCTCCCCCGCGAGCTTCTTGTACTCGGCGGCCCCGGGCGATTTCGGTGCAAAGGTAAAAATTGTTTCCTTGTACGCCGGGCTCTCTTCCAGGCGCACGTTCTTGGTGATCTTCGTTTTGAACAGCACTTCGCCGAACACGCTGCGAATCTGTCCGTGCGTGTCCTTGGAAATATTCGTGCGCTTGTCGTAGAGCGTGATGACTACACCCAAAACTTTCAGCCCGGGATTCGGCCGCGCGCGAATGCGCTCATACGTTTCCAGGAGATCGTCGGTTCCTTCGATGGCAAAATAGGCCGCTTGAATGGGCACCAGCAAATGCGTCCCTGCCACCAGCGCATTCACCGTCAGGATGCCCAGGGACGGCGGAGTATCCACAATCACGTAGTCATAATCTTTCAGCACCGGCGCCAAGGCGTCTTTCAACCGGAAAGGCGCGTCAAATTGCCCGGCGAGGACCTGCTCCAATTTCGCGAGCGACAGGCGCCCGGGGCAAAGAAACAGCAGCGGGTCCTTTGTCGCTCTAATGACGGTCGCCATGCCCACGCGGCTGTCGCTGAGCACCTCGAACATGGACGTGGAAATCTCGCCGGAATCGTAAAAAGCAATCGTGGAATTCGCTTGTGGATCGAGATCGATGAGGAGGGTTTTCTTGCCGCGATCTGACAGCCCTGCTGCCAGGTTAATTGCCGTTGTCGTCTTGCCTACGCCGCCTTTCTGATTCGCAATCGCGATGATGGCAGTCATCTTCTTCTTCTGCCTCCGCCCGCTTGCCCTCGCCAATGGTGAAGGGCGCGTACACAAGCAAACCACCAGTTGGCAACTGGGTTCCTATATATGGGTGCCGCCTCCTAAAAACCCCCAAGGCCTAGTCTAACTCTACGTTTGCGACCCGTTCCTTGGCAAGCGAAAAAAGTGCCGTTCCCGTCGAATTTCCGAAGTCGTGTGGAAATTCCAGGCGAATCTACAAGCCCTGGGGCTTTCTCGGGGAGCCCCCACTACCGGCACCCAGGCTAGAAATCCACACCCCAGAAGTCCGCCATCGGTTCGTGAAGCTCGATTCCCAGCTCCCATCCTGCCGGGCCCTGGTGCCCCCGCCAGATCAAATACGCGTCACTGGCATTCTGGTTCACTAGGTTGATTACCCGAACCTTCTGCCCGACCGCAAATGCGTGTGGCACCAGCGCCAGGCAGCCTTTTCGGCTGACATCCTTCGTGTACCCTTCGGCCCGGACCACCTTCCCCTCCTCGGTAGACTCGATGGCCAAGCGCACGCGGGAATTGAGTCGCCCCGCGCCGCGAATTTCCTTTCCTTTTGGCTCAAATTTCAGACGTCCTTGCAGTGGCACTAGGAACTCCCTGGTGAAAGGATGCGATCGCAGCAGTTCTGGCTTTCTCCTGGGTTCCCAACTGCGGCCGAAACCTCTTGGGGGGAAGGCCGAACGTTTACTGTGGCGCCGCTCTTCAGCGCAGCATATGCAGAGCCTACGGGCACGTTTGCCACGGGTCAATGGCGGTGCGCTCCCGGTACGCCTGCCAGTTAACCCCTGCTGCGCGTCCTTTCTTCTCTTCATTTCTTCATTGGCCTGGCCAATTTGGAGCACTTGCGAGACGGTTTGCTCCTTTGCCATGCCCCGCTTACACTCACATAGCTCTTCGCGCGCACATGTTCAGCCTCCAGGCAGCTCGCCACGAACTTCGCCCCACCATCCGGCTCGCATGGCCGTTGGTCCTTGCCGAGATCGGCTGGATGAGCATGGGCATCGTGGACACCGTCATGGTCGGGCACCTTCCCGATAGCGCCCGCGCCATCGGCTCGGTGAGCATCAGCTCGAACCTTTTTAACGTTCTGGCGTTCTTCGGCGGCGGCCTGCTTATCGGCCTCGACACGCTCGTCGCCCAAGCGTTCGGAGCAGGCCGGCGCGAGGACTGTCACCGCTCCCTCGTCAACAGCATTTACCTCAGCGTGGTCATGACGCCTTTCTTGATGATTCCGGTTTGGTTTTTCAATCCGCTTCTTCGGCGGCTCGACATCGAACCGCAAGTCGCGGCCCTTGCGGTCCCATACATGAAGGCGCTCGCCGTCGGACTTTTCCCCCTGCTCCTGTACTTCGCCGTTCGCCGTTGCCTGCAGGCCATGAACATGGCCGAGCCCATCGCTTTCGCCCTCGTCAGCGCCAACATCGTCAACGCCCTCTTCAACTGGGTCCTCATCTACGGCAAATGGGGTGCCCCGGCGATGGGTGTCGTGGGCTCCGGCTGGTCCACGGCGATTTCTCGCGCGTATTTGGCGGCTGTGCTCGTCAGCTATCTTCTTTGGTACGACCGACGGCATCGCACGGAACTATTGAAGACTCCGGTCGACATCGACTTTCTTCGCATCCGCCGACTCATTTCGCTGGGACTGCCCGCGGCCGTACAAATCACCCTGGAAATCAGCGTTTTTGCTTTGGCCACTGCGCTGATCGGTCGCCTGGGCGCAGTCGCTCTCGCCGGCCATCAAATCGCGCTGAATACTGTCGCGTTCACCTACATGGTCCCCCTCGGGATCTCCTCCGCTGCTGCCGTGCGCGTCGGCCAGGCCATCGGGCGAGGACGGCCCGACTCTGCCGGCAATGCCGGATACACTGCCATCCTTCTTGGCGCCGCCTTCATGACCCTTGCTGCCGTCGCCCTGTTGGTCTTTCCTCGCTGGATCGCGCTCCTGTACACCCCGGATGAAACCGTCATTCGCAGCACTTCCCTGCTCCTGATCGCCGGAGCTGCTTTCCAGTTATTTGATGGGATTCAGACGGTGGCCACCGGTGCACTGCGAGGTGCCGGGGACACGCGCACGCCAATGATCTGTCACTTCACCGCTTACTGGGTGATTGGCCTGCCGCTCGGCGCATGGCTTTGCTTCGGCCGAAACTGGGGCGCTTTGGGGATCTGGTCAGGGCTCAGTCTCGCGCTCATCCTGATTGGTATCGTCTTGTTGTTTGCTTGGCGCCACACGGTGCGGCGCATGAATCGCGCGGCCCCGACTCTTGCCGGTAGGAAAGCGAACAAGCCAGCCTCAAATGACATAAAGGAAGCGGAAGGCAATTCGTAATCCTATAAAGGCGGAGCATCGCTTCGCCACCCTTTTTGTTTGGTGCCGCGAGCCGCCGGAAGAGCGCCTTACGACCGCCGAAGAGAAGAGGTTCCCTAAAAAACGCCGCCTCCCCGTTTGGTAGACCGCAAGGGTCACGAGTGAAGGCTCGCCAATCACCATTCACATCTTGTAGCGACCCAGGTCCTCGTCGGAGAGTCCTTCGAGCCAATTGCGGAGCTGCTCGTTGGTGTTGCGTTCAGAAAAAGCACTGGAAACTTTGGAGTTCTTGAGCACCACTTCATCCACGTAGATGGGACAGTCCATACGCAGCGCTAGGGCCAGAGCATCGCTTGGGCGCGAGTCGATCGTCATCATCTGGCCGTCTCGCTCCACCCAAATCAATGCGTAAAAGGTATCGTCTTTCAAGTCGTTCACAACAATCTTCTGAACACGCACTTCGAGGCCAAGCAGCACGTTCTTCAACAGGTCATGTGTCATGGGCCTCGGCGTTTGGACTTTTTCGATTTCCAACGCAATGGCGTTAGCCTCGTAAACGCCCACCCAGATCGGGAGGATGGCCTGGCCTTGTACGTCTTTCAGCACAACAATGGGCATGTTTGTCACGGGGTCCATCATCAGGCCGCGGATCTTCATTTCCACTTCCATGGAGGCCTCCCTTGGTCAAACCATGTGGTCGCCCACAAGGCTGTTTGGCGTCGCCCCGGTGACGCGAACTTGCACGTAGGTTCCCAGAAGTTCCTTCGCATGTGAAGTGAAATTTGCCAGGCGACACGAACTAGTGTATCCCGACCATTGGTTCTCGCGACGGGATTTCCCGCTCACCAGGACTTCAAATGTTTCGCCGATCAACTGCTTGTTGCCGGCGGACTGGATTTCCCGCTGCTTGTCTTGAAGAACCGCAAGGCGGCGGCTCTTCTCTTCTTCGGGAACCACATCGTTCAAGCGCAAGGAAGGCGTGTTGGGCCGCGGCGAGTATTTGAATGAGAACAAACTGTCGTATCTCACTTGATCGAGCAAACTCAGCGTCTCTTCAAAATCGGCTTCGGATTCGCCGGGAAAACCGACGATGATGTCTGTCGTAATCGCGATGGGGCGCCTCGCGCCACGAATCATGGCGACTTTCTCGAGGTATTGCTCGCGCGTGTAGGTCCGCTGCATCGCCTGCAACACCTTGGTCGAGCCCGATTGCACCGGCAGATGCACATGCTCGCAAACTTTCGGCTGCGCTTCCATGGCTTCGACGATGTCAAGCGTAAAGTCGCTCGGATGCGAGGTCGTAAACCGCACGCGGCGGATTCCGGGAACCCGCGCGACCGCCAGCAACAGTTCCGCGAAGCGCATTTTGCTCGGCGTCGGGTCCGCATAGGAATTCACCGTCTGCCCCAGCAGTTGCACTTCCGAGTAGCCCAACTCCGCGAGTTGCCCGACTTCGCGCAGAATTGAATCGCTCGCCCGGCTCCGTTCCGGCCCGCGTGTGTACGGCACGACGCAATACGAGCAGGCCTTATCGCACCCTTCAATGATGGTCAGATAAGCGCGAAACGGATTGTCGCGCCGCGTTATTTCCGACTCGAACGTTTCGTCGGTGTCCAGGTCCAGGCCGGTCACCCGGTGGTTCCCCGACTCCAATTGTGCGATCAACTCCGGCAGCTTGCGGTAACTTGCCGAGCCGCACACGAGGCTTACCCACGGGGCACGTTCAAAGATGCCCTGGCCCTCTTGTTGCGCCACGCAGCCCAGCACGCCGATGATTTTTCCTTCACTTTGCTTTGCGCGGTATTCTCCGAGCCGCGAGAAGACTTTTTGCGCTGCTTTTTCCCGAATGCTGCACGTGTTGTAGAGAATCAGCCGCGCTGCTTCGGCCGTCTCCACCTGCCGGTAGCCGCGCGCAAGCAGCACCCCGGCCACTTTTTCCGAATCGTGGTCGTTCATCTGGCACCCGAACGTCTCCAGAAAAAAAGTCCCGCGTTCCGGCGCCTGTGCCAGCCCTAACGGCGGCCGGACGGACTCGGAACCCTGCCCCGTCAGTCTCCCTATCTCGAAGTCAAACGGTTTATGCATGCGCAATCCGCAGTTTACCACACCTGCTTTTCCGCCGAGGAAATCCGTCGATCCCGTTGTTCTCGAGTCTTATTCGTCGTACAGTTCCCGCTGTCAGTCACCTGCCGCGGCTCATCTCATCGGGAAAGCCGCTCGATTCGAGGCCTCCCCGATCCAATACGGAGGTCCCCCATGCAGAGGACTTCGAGATGCCCGCTACTGCTGTTGTGCTGCCGAGCCTCCTGTGCGCAACCCGCCCGCCTCCTGTTCGCCAGCTGACGTCGAACCACTTTCGGAAACTCGCTGACGTCCCGGCACAGAGGGAGGTCCAGGCGCCCGGCGGTCGTCCTCGAAACGCACCGCGTCTCGGCTCCTGTTCAGGGGAGAAGACGTTGTTCCTGCTTCGCGCCTCGTTTTCTACGAGGCTCTTTGCGCGCGACCTCCGTTCACGCTACCGGCATGGGCCGAGGCTCCCGTTACGAATCAGGCATCCCTGGTGAACAGGTCCGCATTCCCTAACCCCTGTTTCCCGATAGGCAGCAATTGAACAACTTCCGCATCCTATTGGTTGCGCCGTCTTTGGCGCCTATGCTACGGTTCTTAGGCCCAGAGGAATTTGGCGTTTCACTGAGGGGTACGTCATTTTTCTGTTCAATACGATTTTAGCGACCAATATTACTGACATTCTTCAGCAGACCGGGGTGGTCGCGCGCGGGGTTCTTGCGCTTCTTCTTCTCTTTTCCCTCATTTCGTGGGCCATGATCTTCCAGAAATGGGGTATGTTTGGCCGCATCCGCCGCCAGAGCAATCAATTTCTGCACGCTTTCCGCGCCACACGCGGCATCCCCAATCCTCAGGCGCTGTCGTCTTCCAGTTCCCCTTTCGCTTCCGCTTACGCCGCCGGCTACCGCGAATTGCAGTCCCAAGTCGGTGGCATTGCCCCGAATCCGCATCCGCCCAAACTCAAGAGCCTGTCGGCCGTTACTGTCAGCATGCAGCTTGCCTCCGCCGAGGAAGTGCGTCGCGTCGAAAAGGGGATGTCCTGGCTAGCAACTACCGGCTCCGTGACGCCGTTCATCGGTCTTTTCGGCACCGTGTGGGGCATCATTGACGCGTTTGCCGGTCTTGGCAGCGCGGGCGCCGCGAGCCTTCGCGCCGTCGCGCCCGGCATTGCGGAAGCTCTGATTACTACGGCCGCTGGTCTGGCCACCGCCATTCCAGCGGTGATCTTCTATAATCAATTCTTGCAGAACATTCGCGACCTGGGGCAACGCCTAGACAATTTCGCCATGGAAGTCACTGCGCAGGTCGAGAAGGCTTTTGACTGAATTTTTAGCGGCCATCCCGCCCGCCGCGGCAACTGAGTTACGAAATCATGCAACTCTCGAGATCCACGCAAACTTCGCTCTCCGAAATCAATATGGTCCCGTTTGTGGACGTGGTCCTGGTTTTGCTCATCATCTTCATGATCACCGCGCCCATCCTGCAGTCCGGCATCGAAATCGACGTCCCCAAAACCAAGACCATCAAAGACATCAGCCAGGACCGCATCGTGGTCAGCATCGACAAAGGCCAGCACATCTACCTTGGCAACGATCCCGTCAACATTCATCAGCTTGGCACAAAGATTCACGCGCAACTGAAAACCACGCGGGAAAGCGTTTTCTTACGCTGTGATGAAACCGTTCCGTTCGGCATTTTTGCCTCCGTCGTCGACGCGCTGCGCGTTTCCGGGATCAACAATATAAGTATCGTGACTGAGCCACTCACGGAGCGTGGGCGGACAAAGTAAAATAACAGTATGGCTACGGCTTTTGCCATTCCGAATGATCTTTCGCTCAAGAGATACTTGTTTCGCTCCGTCGTTTTTCATGCCCTGCTGACCGCTGCGCTCTTGGCCGGCTCTTATCTTGAGCGCCAAGGTGCCTTGTGGGGCGGCCCAGGAAGTCAACAGGCGCGGGGCGACACAAAAGTCAATCTCGTCAGCCCCGCCGGAATTCCCATGCCCAAAGAAGAAATGGTCACCGATAGCAGAACCGTTGACCCCACCAAGAGCCTTCATAAGGAAGACCCAAAACCTACCCCGCCCGAGCCCAAGGCCGACGCCACCAAAATTCCTAAGTTTGAAAAAGAAAAGCCGTTACCGCCCTCCCGCCCGTCTCGGACGCTCGCAAAAAAAACTCCGGAGCCGGATAACGCCATCCCCGGAAGGGGCGGCCGCCCCAACCTTCCAACGGGATACTCTCAGACACCGGGCGCTTCTTCGGGCGCTTCTTCTCCAGGCGTGTCCGCCATTGGTCCGGGAGGCGCGGATTTTGCCGGTCGGTATCCGTGGTACGTGGATGCGGTCCGAAACCGGGTGCAGCAATCTTGGGATCAGACTACCATTGACCCGGCTGTCCGCGCGGTTCACCAGGCCCACAGCGTGATGACATTCAGAATCAATTCAAATGGGAGCATTTCCCATATTCGCTTGCTTCAAAGCAGCGGCAATTCATCCATGGACTATTCCGCCATGCGCGCGCTGCAAAGCGTTGACGTTTTCCGGCCTCTTCCCAACGACTATATGGGAACCTATGTCGACGTTACGTTTGATTTCGATCTCTCGATGATGCAATGAGCTGCTCGCTGCTCGAATGGGCTGAACTTTTCAGTAACCAAAGGGGGGAACTTGTTGAAATCCGCGAGATGTTTGGGGCAGTTGTTCTTCGTTGCCGTCCTTGTTTCGAGCGGCCGTTTCGCCCAGGCGCAAGACCGCATTCGCACCGGCACGGGGCTTGGCCAAACGAAGATCCGCGTGGCGCTCGCCGACTTTGGCCCGCGCGCCGCCAACGCAAAACCTCATGCTTCCCTATTCACCCAAGTCGTCCGTGATGACCTGCAATTCAGCGGCATCCTCGAGCTCGCCAGCCCCAGCTTCTACCCTACTCAAGCGCCCACGGTCCCAGCGGAGCTGCAAGCTCCGGCTTGGATCGCCCAGCCCACCAACGCCAGCTACCTCGGCTTTGGCAATATGACCGAGTCCACAGCCGAGGTCACCATCCAGGCCTGGCTTTTTGACGTGCGCAATCCCTCTTCTCCGCCCGTCATCGGCAAGGTCTATCGCGGCGGTCCTACCGACTTGCAGGTCCGCAAATATGCCCATCAGTTTGCCGACGAAATTATCAGCAAACTTACCGGCGGCCAGCCCAGCGTCGCTTCCACCCAGATCGCTTTCGTTCGCGCCACTGGCAACGGGAACAAGGAAATCTGGGTCATGGATTATGACGGCGCCAATCAGCACCAGCTGACCAGTCTTCGTTCGATTGCCCTCACGCCCCGCTGGTCGCCCGACGGTTCGCGCATCGCCTTAACCTGCTATGCGCCCTACAAAAGCGTCGTCAGCGCGCAAATCTGCATGTACTCCATGGACACCGGTAAGGTCATCGCCTTCCCGCGCTTTCTGGGGACCAACATCACGCCGACGTGGTCTCCGGATGGCACGCAGATTCTTTTCTCTTCTTCCATGCAAGGGAACCCCGAACTCTACGTCTGTGACATCAATTGCAGTCACCCAAAACGTCTTACACATTCCGGCGGCGCGAACATGTCACCTTCGTGGAATCCCAAGACCGGCCAAACAGTCGCCTTCGTCAGCGACCGCGGCGGCACTCCCCAGCTCTATCTAATGAACGCTGATGGCACCGGTGTCAGCAAACTTGACCTTCCCGAGAAAGGTTACGTCATCGACCCGGCGTGGACGCCCAACGGCCAGTTGCTGGCGTTCAGCTGGCGACGCCCGAACGATAACTACGACCTTTACATCGTCGATCCCACCTCCCAGCAGCTCCTCGAATTGACGCGCGATCAGGGCCGCAACGAGCGTCCCAGCTGGGCGCCCGATGGCCGCCACCTTGTCTTCGAGTCGACACGCTCGGGCGAGCGCCAGATTTGGACCATGCTCGCCGACGGCTCGCAGGCGCATCAATTAACCACCGGCGGCCACAACGAGTCGCCCAACTGGTCAACCCATTGAATCTACGGCACAGGAGCCGCTTGATACCGGGGGAGTCGCCCGTGCTTCTTATGACTGGGCCTGAAGTTCGTGGGTGTTGCTCTCCTGGAAATTCTTGTTCCTTGTTGTTAGTTCGCTTGCGTTTTCCGGTTGTCTATAATATATCGTGCTGCGATACATTGCTCGGACCTAGCCTGCTGATGTTAGGATAGCGGGCCTGTTGGGGGACTCTAATCGTTTCAGGAGGATTGGAATGACTCTGGCTTCACGCATACTCCATCGCGCTGGACTGCTCGCCCTGTTCGGCTCCGCTGTGCTTGTTTCCGGTTGCAACAAGAAAGTGACACCACCGCCTCCGCCGCCGGCGCCTGCTCCTGCGCCCGCTCGTCCCACCGTGACGTTGCAGGCCAACCCCACGACCATTAACAAGGGCGAATCCTCGACCCTCACCTGGAACTCCACCGACGCCACGCAACTCTCGATTGATCCTGGAGTCGGGACCGTGACCGCCGAAGGTTCCACAAAGGTCACACCCTCGGATTCCACCACCTACACGATTACCGCTAACGGCCCCGGTGGCTCCGCTACCGCTACCGCCGCGGTTTCCGTGAACGCTCCTGCTCCGCCACCCACGCCGGCTCCCGCAGCGACTCCCTTCGAGCAAGCAGTCCACGATGCTTATTTTGATTATGACAAAGCCGACATACGCTCCGACAGCCGCGAGGCTCTCGCCCAGACCGCGGAGTACCTCAAAGCCAATCCATCGATAAGAATAACCATCGAGGGTCACTGCGACGAGCGCGGCTCGACCGAATACAACCTCGGCCTCGGCGACCGTCGCTCCGCCGCCGTGAGAGAATATCTCGTATCGCTTGGAGTCTCCGCCGATCGCATGAATACCGTCAGCTTCGGCAAGGAGAAACCTTTCTGCCTGGAACACAACGAGACTTGCTGGCAGCAGAACCGCCGCGGCCATTTTGTCAGGGCCAACTGAGCTTCACCTCTGCCTGCTTTGGCGATTACCGATCGTGACTAGAAAGGCCGCAACGGCCGGGCAAACTCTTGCCTGCTTGCGGCCTTCTTAATTAGAGTGGAGACTAATTCCCAGGCCTGTTTTGAAAGTGGGTCCTTGGACCCCTAGGAGGATGTCATGCGTATACGCAACATCGCCGTTTTCAGCGCAGCCATTTTTGCCGGCGCCGTCTGCGGAAGCCTCATCGGGCCCCGCCCCGTCGAAGCTGTCGCCAGGGAAATTATTGACCTCCAGCGCGACGTCACTTCCCTGCTGCAAGGACAAAAAGATCTCTCCAACCAAATGACACAGGATCATACCGTCATCAAGACCATCGTCGGCGGTTTCAATGACAGCATCGGCCGGCTCAGCGGCAACATGGGCTCGCTGCAAAAATCCGTTCAGGACATGCAGGCCAACTCCGGCACGCGTCTCGACACGATGTCGACGCAAGTACAAGGTCTCTCGGATAATCTCGAGGAAATCAAGTCTCGCCTCGGCAAGCTCAACCAGCAGCTGGTGGACCTGCAGAACGCGGTGCAAAACCTCGACTCCAAGATTTCTTCCGGCGGGGCAGGCGCGCCTGCCGCGGCAACGCCTACCGCAAGCGCCCTACCCCCTGGGCCCTCCTCAGGTTCTCTTCCGGCGATGCCGGCTCCTTCCGCCGATACTCTTTATTCCAATGGTCTGCGCGACATTCAGAGCGGCAAATATGAACTCGCGCGCGCCGAGTTTCAGGACTACCTAAAGTATTACGGCAAAACCGATCTCGCTTCGAACGCCCAGTTCTATATCGGCGAAATCGCCTACAGGCAGAAAAACTACCAGCAGGCCATTGCGGAATACGACAAGGTTCTCAACAACTATCCGAGAGCCATCAAGGTGCCCCCCGCCCTCCTCCACCGCGGAATGGCGCTCGTGGAGTTGGGGCAAAAAAGCTCCGGCATCCGCGACCTTCGCGAAGTGGTTCGGCGCTTTCCCGGAAGCGAAGAGGATCGCTACGCTCGCGCCAAGCTCAAGGAGCTCGGGGTCGCCATCTCGGCCTCGCGCTAGCACCCGCTCCGCCATTTCCTCGCGGCGCCGCACGGCCCCGGTACCCCTTCGCCTTACTGCCGTCAGTTCTAGGTTTGCAGCTCAGGAAAAGATTCCCTCTTGCCGTAGTGGCACGCCCCTTGTCGAGCCATGCTCACTTTGCCGTTCACTGAATTCTTTGTTGTTTTCTGCGCGCGATGACGTGCGGGCTGCCAGACTCGGCTTTAGCGTCCATGGAAATGGGCCCAGGGGAACGATACGACCGCGGTAGCGAGTGAGCGGCGGATCTCGGACTGTTCGCAAGCCATGAATTTGCGCCTGAGATGGCCGACCTCATCGCAGCGCCTGCCTCTCCCGCCCGCGGATTGCGCGTCCGCCGCCAAGGAGCCAGCGAAGCGTCAGCCGTCCCGGCTGAGAACCAACGACGCGTTCCGAGCGAACCCTGCGCGTGCGGATCAAAGTGCTGCACCATTCTTGTCGAGCATCAGTCCCTTTGCTTTTTCTTTGCTTCCCATCGAGAGGTTAAGACTCGCGACGGCCACTACAGTCGGCGCGGTCCAGATCCGTGTTGGCTTTTACGGACGACCGGCCATTAGCTCATCGCCACGACGGAGTCACGAATCACGGATTGCGAGTCACCGCTTTTGGCACCAAGTGATAGCTGACGAATGCCACCTGCCTCCCATCAGGCGACCAGGAAGGCACATTGATGGTTCCCTGCCCGCCGAACAGTTTCGCCAGCACGGTGATCTTCGCATCTTGGAGGCTTACTCTTCGAGTGTTTGCGTCGTTTGTTTCTTTGGGTTGGCTGCGAGGGGTTTGTTTCAGAGACATCAGCCGCAGCATCACATCTTTGTTTTCCGGATGGCCGCTCACGTTCTTGTCGTAGGTAAGAAACACCATCCACTCCCCGTTCGGCGAAATGTGCGGGAACCAGTCATTCTCTTCGCCAAACGTGACCTGTTCCTGCTCGCTTCCGTCCGCGCGCATCCGCCAGATTTGCATATGGCCGGTGCGCTCGGAGTTGAAATAAATGTATTTTCCATCCCGGGTGTATTCCGGGCCGTCATCCAGTCCCTTGGCGGTCGTCAGCCGGACCTCTGCCCCGCCCCCCGCGGGAATGGTGTAGATGTCGAAGTCGCCGTTCCGCTCGCCAACGAACGCCAGCGTCTTTCCGTCCGGCGACCACCCATGTAGATAGGAAGGAGAGTTCTCGGTGATGCGCCGCGGCGTTCCGCCGCCAATGGGCACAATGTAGACGAGTGACTCATGGTTCTGTTGCGAATTGTCGCTAATGCCGAGTTGCGTGCCATCGGGCGAAATCAAATGATCGTTGTTGCAGCGCCTCGCAATCCCGGTCTCGAGAGCCTGCGGTGTGCCGCCGGTCACCGGAATTTTCTCGAGGCGTCCGTTTCGGTTGAACAAAAGCGTTTTTCCGTCCGGCATCCAGTTAGGCGCCTCGAAGCGCTCCGGCGAAATGTAGACGACGCGGCGGTCGGTTGAGGCCACCGTAACGACTTCGAGCGCGCTGTAGAGCGTAGTTGCCGTGCTGTCACCCGACGCGAGCGGCGCTTCGGAATTCTCCTCCACGTTCGAAAACACCGCTTTTTCGACTAGGTTCGCGTCGTGGCTGCACACGCCGATGCCGACGTAGAACGGTTCTTCGAGCGCGATGCGCGTCGAGCCGCTCGCCAGCCGGAACTCGCCGCTCGCATCGGCCAGCCACATCGAGAAGTATGTGCCGTGCTTCACGATGCGCAGCCGTTTCGGCGCGGACACGTTGGCTTGAATCTCGTGTGTGGCCGCGCCCTTTTCTTCGCGATACTGCAGCGATGTTAATCCGTTCGCGTGCAGCGCCACGTCGGCGTACGCCGAGTCCGCATCCAGGGTCTGCCGCACCATGAGCACGGCTTTGCGATGTTCTTGCGGGCTTTTGCCAAGGAAGGCAATGTCCGCCGTCAACGTCACGTCGCCGGATGCCTTCTTCCACGCAAAGTGGAAGGCGTCGGTGCTGGACCACATGTTTTCGCCGCTGCCCGCGATCGTGTAGGTGTGCTTCGCGGCGTCGAAGTCCACCGCGCCCGGGTGCAGCACGCTGCCGATGTCGCCATGCCCTTCAAAGATGCCCGGGGAGCTTGCCGCTTGGCGCGCCGCTTCCTGCGCGCCAATGACTCTTCCGACCGTAAAGGCCATCGCGAGAACACCGGCTACAGCGAGAACATCCGCCACCGCGGTTGCCCACGGGACCAGTTTCTTACAGTTCACGGCGCATCCCCCAACCTCGAATCGAGAAACGTGACGTTAGTCCGCCTTTCCGCGCTTGTCAATTTGTCCGGAGACATGGTCCTGGTACAGTTTTTGCTCTGTACCAGTGGCACCGGCACCTGCGGGGCGCGGGTCACGGACCACCGATCACCTTCTGGCGATTTCCCTTTTCCTTCTCCGCGTGCTATCTTCGCGGTCTTAGGGGGTTTCCATGTCCGTGAACAGAGTCATCCTGGTCGGCCGCTTGGGCCGCGATCCCGAAACGCGTTACACCGGCAGCGGCCAGGCCGTCGCCAATTTCTCCGTGGCCACCGACGAATCCTACAAAGACCGCAACGGCGAACGCCAGAAGCGCACCGAATGGCACAAAATAGTGGTCTGGGGTAAGCAGGCAGAAATCGCGCAGCAGTATTTGAAGAAGGGTTCCCTTGTCTTCATCGAGGGGCGCATTCAGTCCCGCGAGTGGCAGGACAAGGAAGGTCAGAAGCGCACCAGTTTCGAGATTGTTGCCAACACTTTCCGCATGCTGGGCGGGCGCGCCGAAGCCGCCGCTGCCGGAGCTGCCGCAATGGGCGCAGGCGCGCCACGCGCGAACGACGACTTCGAGCAACCCGCTCCGCCCGAAGAAAGTTACGGTGGCGGCGCGGCTGGCGGCCCCGAAATCTCCGACGAAGATATCCCCTTCTAGCCCGCTCCTCGGGAGGCGTAATTCCGAACGGAGCGAGGAATCCGCTTTTTGGACAACGTGGGCGACGACCAAAATTCGCCAACCCACTCTGCAGTCGCGGCCCAAGGCCATGCCTGCGCCTGGCGATCCGCAACTGAAGGAAGCGCCGGTTCCCGGGTTACACGACGGCCAGGCGCTCGCCCGCGTGAAATATCTCTCCATTGATCCGACGATGCGCATCTGGATGGCTGCCGACAGTTATCTTCCCGCCGTCGCCATCGGCGAAGTCATGCGTTCCTTCGGCTTCGCGGAAGTCGTCGAGTCCCGTCATCCCGATTACAGAAAGGGAGACCGCGTCACGGGCGTCACCGGCCTACAGGACTACGTCGTTGTCGAATCGGCGAGACAATGCTTCCAAAAAGTCCCGAAAATCCCGTTCGTCTCGGACACGGTGTTTCTCGGACCTAGGCATCAACGGACTTACGGCTTTCTTCGGCATGGAAATCGCCGCACCCAAGAAGGGCGAGACGATGGTTGTCTCCGCAGCCGCAGGCGCAACCGGGAGCATCGTCGGTCAGATTGGAAAGATCCGTGGCTGCCGCGTCGTGGGCATAGCCGAAACGGACGACAAATGCAACTGGCTCACAAAAGAGCTCGGCTTTTGACGCCGCCATCAACTACAAACATCCCGGGAAGATCCCGGCATGATGAGCGTGGGCACCGTTCTTCTGAAGCGGCTTCGCGTCGACGGCTTCCTTCTCCTGGACTACGCTTCGCGCTTCCTGGAAGCCGCCACCGAGCTCGGCCAGTGGAAAATGTTCGGCAAGAATCAAAGACCGCGAGACCATCGTGGAAGGCCTCGAGAAAGCCCCCGACGCCATCAACATGCTCTTCACCGGGGCCAACACCGGCAAGCTCATCGTCAAAGTTTGATTGGAGCTTGGAAAACCCAGCGATTTTACCTGGGTGCGTTGCGTTTTCTCTGTGCGTCCGATTTACGCAGGAATTCTTCAAACTTAGGTTTTTGTTCCGGCGTGAGGATTGCTCGAATCTGGTCGCGGCCCCTCTGGTGCTCCAGCTCGATTTGCGCATCGAATTGCTCGTGCATGGCTTTCATTTCGGTGTGACGCTGCAAAATAATTCCGTCCAACTGCTTCGCTTGATCGCTGGTCAGACCCAACTTCTCAGTCAGTTCTGCTACGCGCTTGGCGCGGCGCTGCGGCTCAGGTAACGGCGTATTGGCTGCCGCCACGGACCGGTGCGCATATCCGTAGCCGAACATTCCACCTGCGACGGCTCCCAACAGGAACACGACGACCACCCAAATGGCCGCCTTCCGCGAGGCAGGCGTATCGCTCATGGCCTATCACCTGCTTGGCTGGCCAGAATATCGTCCGGCGCGGCCTGCTGCGGCGCTTCAAATATGGATTCTGGCATTCCGCTCACGGGATGAGCTGGGGCCTGCAGTCCGCTTTCATAAAACCACGTCGTGCCCGCTAGCAAAACGATGGCCACCACCCAGGCGAGCCGCGAGGCAAAACGCGGAAACTCCGTCCACGCTGTCACGCGCTCGGCAAGTTCTCGTTCGCGTGCTGCGATGGCCGCCATCACGCGCGCTGCAAACCACGGTCTTTCTTCTCGGCTGAAGCTGGCGGCGCCCTGAAAGAGCATCTTCGCCCGAACAACTTCCTGGACCGCTTGCTGGCAGTCCTGGCATGTTTCGATGTGCTTCCGCTCTTCCGCCGCGAGCGCTTCGGTCAAGTTTTGGACGCTCGCGGCATGGGCCTGCTTTGCCGCTGCCTGTTCGATCGCCTCACCGAGCCTTCTACATTCCCGTTTACTTCTCTTCAGCAGGTTCCACATATCGGCCTCCTTGCCTGGCCGCTTACTATTTTCTCAGTTTTCTTGCGCTTTTGCCTGGCCCACTACCCGCCGCCGTGCCCGAAAGAGCCTCACCTTCACCGTATTGGGGTTTAAATCCAGGACTTCCGCAATCTCCTCAATCGAAAACCCCTCCACTTCCTTCAAGATCAGCATCAGCCGGTCCCGCTCATCCAGCCCATCTAGCAGCCGCTCCACGCGCTGCCTCGCTTCGAGTCTCTCGCTGATGTCCGGCTCGTCTTTGCTTTTCTCCGCCGAGCTGATCACTTGCCTTGCCTGCTCTTCGCTCAGGTCCGCTTCGTAGACCAGCGGCCGGACCTTCCGTTTTCTCAGCATATCCCAGCATTCATTCACGGTGATCTTGTACAGCCAGGTGCTGAAGGCCGCCCGCTGGTCAAACCGCTTCAGCGAAAAGTACGCTTTGACGAACACCTGCTGCGCGACGTCCTCCACGTCCTCGCGCCGCCTTACAATCCCTCCGGCAACGGCAAATACCCGATGCTGGTGCCGTCGGATCAGCTCCTCAAACGCCTCCTTGTCCTCCCGCTGCGCCCGCCACACCAATTCGCGGTCGTCGCAAGACCCGACCGGCGCAACAACACGACTTCTCCCGCTCTTGGCCTTGGGAGGAACATCCAAGGGCTCTGGTTTTGGGACGTGTGCCATGGATTTTTGGTTACGTCCATTATCTCCGGCGTGACCTGTGCTGCATCTCCTGCATCATCTGTTGCGTTTGACCCTTAGTAATTTTTCCCCTTGCGTCTCTTCTTACCGTAATGCAATAATGCCTTCATGATTATCGGTGACCGTCTTCGCGCGCTCCGCGAAGAAAAGAAACTCTCCCAAGGCGACATCGAGAAGCGAACCGGCCTGCTGCGGTGCTACATTTCACGCGTGGAAAACGGTCATACCGTCCCCGCGATCGAAACACTGGAAAAGCTGGCTCGGGCTCTCGAGGTACCTCTCTATCAACTCTTTTATGACGGTGAAGAACCGCCGCAATTGCCGAACCTGCCCAAGCGCAAGTCATCCGACGATATCGCCTGGGGCAGCGTCGGAAAAGAAGCGCGCTTTCTCAATAAGCTTCGCCGCTTGCTGAGCAAGGCCGAGGAAGGCGATCGCAAGCTGATTCTGTACATGGCCCAGAAAATGGCCAATCGCTAGAGCCACGACCGCCCATCAATTAGCCAGTTCAAATCGCCAAAGCCCAACAACCGAAGCATAGAAGAGCTTTTCTGCGTCTTAAGGTCGCCGTTTCAGGCGTGTCCCCGCGTGATGGTTGCCTTCGAAACTCCTGATCCTCATTTCCCGTATTGGTTCCCTATTCCCACTCGATCGTGCTCGGCGGCTTTGAACTCACGTCGTAAACAACCCGTGTGACACCCGGCACTTCGTTGACGATTCTCGTCGAAATCCGTTCCAGCACTTCTCCGGGCAGCTTCACCCAGTCCGCGGTCATGGCATCGTCGGACTCCACCACCCGGACAACCACGGTTAATCCGTAGGTCCGAAAGTCCCCCATCACTCCGACGCTTCGCACCGGCAAAAGGACAGCAAACGCCTGCCAAACCTTTTCGTAAAGCCCGGCTTTGCGAATCTCCTCGACGACAATGGCATCGGCTTCTTGCAGGGTAACCAGTTGGGTACGGGTGACCTCGCCGAGCAGCCGCACCGCGAGTCCCGGCCCTGGAAACGGATGTTTCACCAAAACCTCGGCGGGCAGCCCCAGGGCTCTCCCGATTTGGCGCACCTCGTCTTTGAACAGGTCGCGAAGCGGCTCAATCAGGGCAAAGGGCATCTTTTCCGGCAGGCCGCCAACGTTGTGATGCGTCTTGATGGTGGCCGACGGACCTTTGACGGAAACGGACTCGATCACGTCGGGATACAGCGTTCCTTGCACCAGGTAGCCGATTTCTCCGTGAGCCTCACCCGCTTGCAGCTTTTGCGCTTCTTCGGCAAAAACGGCGATGAATTCCCTGCCGATGCGGCGGCGTTTTTCTTCCGGATCCGTAACGCCTTGCAATTGCGCAAGAAACCGTTCCGAAGCGTCCACGCCTTGGACCTGTAACTTCAGCCGGTCGCGCAGCATCCCCAGTGTATTTTCAAACTCGTTCTTTCGCAGCAGCCCGGTGTTCACGAAGATGTTCGTCAAGCGGTTTCCCACGGCCCGATCGACCAGCACCGCCGCCACGGTTGAGTCCACGCCACCGCTCAGCGCGCAAATGGCCCTCTTCCTTCCTAGATTCTCGCGGATCGCCGCTGTCGTTTCTTCAATAAACGCTGAACCATTCCATTTTGGCTCCGCCTTGCACACACGGAAAAGAAAGTTTCTTAGCAGTTCTGTGCCCCGCTCCGTGTGCTTCACTTCCGGGTGGAACTCCACTGCGTAGATTTTCCGCTCGACGTCTTCGACGGCAGCGACGGCATTCTCGGTTCTGCCCACGGTCCGAAAACCCGCGGGCAACGCCCGGACGTGATCTCCGTGGCTATTCCATACGCGTAGTCCTGTTGGTACACCGGCAAACAACGCCGAGCTCTCCGGCCCGCCCTGGCAATCCACGTTGAGTTGCGCACGCCCATATTCGCGGCGCGCCGCCTTCTCGACTTTGCCGCCGAGCGTGTGTGTAATCCATTGCATTCCGTAGCAAATGCCGAGGACGGGGATGCCTAGCGCCAGCACTTTCGGATCGCACTTCGGCGCATCGGCGTCGTAAACAGAGCTCGGGCCGCCGGACAAGACGATCCCTGCCGGCTCGAGCTTCTGGATTTCTTCCGTCGGCGCCGTACAAGGCAGGATGGCCGAGAAGACCTGCTGCTCGCGGATGCGGCGCGCAATCAACTGTGTGTATTGCCCGCCGAAGTCCAGCACCACGACGCCGCCGAGTTCCGCTTTCATCCTGCCTCCCTGCTGTTCGGCGCCGGTGAGCTCTGCCGCCAGCTTAGCCGCGCTCTCGGTCATGCGCCCTCCTTTTACCCCAAGACAAGATTGAGCAATTTGTCCGGCACATAAATCTGCTTCACAACGCGCCTTCCGTTCACATGCTGCGCGACAGCAGGGAGCGCCAGCGCCGCGCGAACCACGTCCGCCTCGGCGGACCCGACCGCAACCTTCATCCTAGCCCGCACGCGCCCATTCACCTGGACAGGGATTTCGACCTCCTCGTCGCGCGCGAGCTCCTGATCGAACGCAGGCCAGCTTACTTTCCAGAGTCCTTCGCCGTGGCCCAGCATCTCCCAAAGTTCTTCCGCGAGGTGCGGCGTCATGGGCGCCAGCATGAGCGTCAGCAGCTCAAGCACTTCCTTCCGCACTTCCGGACGCACGCCCTGTTCGAGCGGCTCTTGCGCGTAAATCTCGTTGGTTAACTCCATAATCAGCGCGATGGCTGAATTGAAGTGCCACCTGGTTTCGAAGTCACTCGTCACGCGCCGCAGCGTCTGGTGCGCCTTGCGCAGCAGCGCTTTTTCTTTGAGCGAAGCCAAGACGGCATCCGCCTTTCCGTCTTTCACCGCTCGCACGTTTTCGGCGTGCCGCTCGATGAGCCGGTAGACGCGGTTCAGGAAACGCCAGGAACCTTCGATGCTCTCCGCGCTCCACTCCAAATCTTTTTCCGGTGGCGCGGCGAATAGCGTGTACAGCCGCCCCGTGTCGGCCCCGTACTTCTCGGCCATATCTTCAGCACCGACCACGTTGCCGAGTGACTTGGACATCGCCACGCCGCCTTTTTGCACCATTCCCTGCGTAAACAGCCGCGCCGCCGGCTCGCTGTGCTTGATCAAACCGAGGTCTCGCATCACCTTGCACCAAAATCTCGAGTACAGCAGGTGCAGAATTGCGTGAGTAATTCCTCCAATGTACTGGTCAATCGGAAACCAATAGCTGACTTTTTCGGAATCGAAGGGCGCTTTGTCGTTCCGAGGATCGCAGTAACGATAAAAATACCAGGACGAATCCACGAACGTGTCCATGGTGTCGGTCTCGCGTCGCGCTGGCCCGCCACATTTCGGGCAGGCAGTGTTCACAAATTCCGGCGTGGACGCCAGCGGCGATTCGCCTTCGCCGGTGAGCTTGGGATTTGGCGGCAGCTGCACCGGCAAATCCTTGTCGGGGACGGCGACCATTCCATCTTTGGCGCAGTAAACGACCGGGATAGGTGTCCCCCAATAGCGCTGGCGGGAGATGCCCCAATCCCTTAGCCGGTAAATGGTCTCGCCGCGCCCGAATCCCTTTTGCTCGGCGAACGCGGTCATTTTTGCGATTGCTTCTTCGGGCGAGAGCCCGTTGAACGGCCCGGAGTTCACTAGCCTGCCTTCGAGGTGCTCGTCGAAGGCCGTTCCCAGCTTTTCTGCCGAGAGTTCTTCGCCCTCAAGCGGCTGGACGACGACGCGCACCGGCAGGTTGTATTTCCGGCAGAATTCCAGATCGCGCTGATCGTGCGCGGGCACGGCCATGATCGCGCCGGTGCCGTATTCCATCAGCACAAAGTTCCCGACCCAGATCGGAATCTTTTCCTCGTTGAAGGGGTTCAGCGCATAGCGCCCGGTAAACAAGCCTTGCTTCTCCATCGTTGCCAGGTCTTCTGTTTTGACAGGGGTCTGGCGCATTTTGGCCAGCATGGGTTCCACCTCGGAGCGCGTTGGCGAACCTTCCAGCAGCCTGGTCACCAGCGGATGCATCGGCGCAAGAATAACGGCTGTCGCGCCGTAAATCGTGTCGATGCGCGTGGTGAAGATTTCAACGGGTCCGACGCCCGCCGCGCCGGCCACGGCAAATTTCACTTTTGCGCCCTGCGATTTGCCGATCCAGTTTTTCTGCATCAGGATGACGCGCTCCGGCCATCCGCCTTCGAGTTGGTTCAAATCGTCCAACAATTGATCGGCATATGCGGTCGTCTTCAGAAACCACTGTTCAATCTCGCGCGATTCCACACGCGTATCTTCATGCCGCCAGCAGTAGCCGCCGTTCAAGACCTGCTCGTTGGCCAGCACGGTCGAGCACTTCGGGCACCAGTTCACCATGCTCTTCTTGCGGTAGGCCAGCCGGCGCTCCAGCATGCGCAAGAAAAACCACTGGTTCCAGCGGTAATACTCCGGCTCGCAGGTGGAAATCTCGCGGCGCCAGTCATAGCTGAAGCCAAAGCGCCGCAGCACTTTCTGGAATTGCGCAATGTTGTTGTTGGTCCAGATGCGCGGGTGCGTCTTGTTCTTGATGGCAGCATTTTCCGCAGGCAGGCCGAAAGCGTCCCAGCCCATCGGGTGGAGCACGTTAAATCCGCGCATGCGCTTCACCCGAGCTACGACGTCGCCGATCGCGTAGTTGCGCATGTGGCCCATGTGCATCGTCCCGCTGGGGTACGGCAGCATCTCGAGCACGTAGTATTTGCGTTGGGAAGGATCGGCTTCCGATTCGAATACGCGCGCTTCGCCCCAGCGCCTCTGCCATTTGGCCTCTATTCTTTGCGGGTCGTAGCCTCCGGCCGTCGCCCCGCCCGCGCCTGTTGTTCCTAGCTCTGCCACTTCTCTTACCCTCTCCTCCGCGCCATCCTTGCCGTCCGCAGTCTCTTTGGTGTTCCTGCTTTCTTGCTTCCTGCGGCCAAACTCTTCTTTGCCCGTGCAATCCGCGTCCTTTTTGATCTCTGTGTTGCCATCTTTTTCTTCAACGCCGGCGTTAGCATGGAAAACCCTTTTTCCGCCACCGGCGCCTGCTCTTTCAGCCCCGCCAGCTCCCACAGCATCGCGACGTTTCGCCGGTCGTCACCGGGATTGTCGATCGGTGTTTCCGCCAGAAACGCCCGACCCGCCTGCCCTTCGCCCGCTGCCGGGTTCAATTGCGGATGCTGCAAAACCCTTCGAAAGGCCTCTCTTCCGATTCTCCCTTTTCCAATGTGCTCGTGGCGATCGACGCGCCCGCCTAACGAAACCTTGGAGTCATTCGCGTGGAAAACCGGAACGTTGTCCAGCCCGACGGTCTTCTCAATTTGCTCGATGGTTGAAGCGAGCCCGCTCTCGCTCTTGATGTCGTAGCCTGCCGCAAACAGATGCGCCGTATCCAGGCAGGCCCCGGCGGGCAAATCGCGCAGCAGTCTCGCGAAAATCTCTCCTACTTCTTCCAGCCGCGAGCCGATCGCCGTTCCCATTCCCGCGGTATTTTCAATGAGAATCTTCAGCGCGCCCAGCGGCACCCGCTTGGTGGCTTGCTTCACGGATTCGACAATGGTCGAGATCGTCTGTGTTGCACCCCCCTCGCCGCGCGCGCCGGGGTGCACCACCAGGAAATCGCCTCCCAGCGCCACGGCGCGCACCAGCTCGTCGTGGAAAGCCTGAATCGAGCGGGTCCGAAGCATGGGCTGCGCCGCGGCCAAATTGATCAGGTAATTCGCGTGAATCACGAGCGGGCCCAGCCGAAGCGCTTCCCTTCTCGTGCGAAATGCCGTGGCATCCTGCTCGGGTATACGTGCCGGACCGCCCTGCCACATGCGCGGGCTCGCGGAAAAAATCTGCAGCGCGTTGCAGCCGAGTTTCCGCGCGGACTCCAGAGCATGGAGATAGCTCCTGGCTATGGAGGTATGGATACCGATGCGAATTTTCCCGTCCATCCAGGCGGGCGGCAGGGGTTCGGGCTCAGGTTCCGGGCGGTATTCGTCTTCGGGGTCGAACTCTGTGGGTACAGCGATGCGTTGTTCTTCGGGCATGCCTGTCGGGATTTCTGCTCCGTTTAAACTCCTTATTCTAGCACACGCCCCAAGTGCCCAGACGTTATCGACTGCGGCGCTCGATCACCATCCGCTGCCTGGTGCGCGTTTATGACTTCTCGCGAAGAAGTTGGGCCATGCGACGAAAACCTGCGCGGGCGTGGGCAAGTTATACGGGAAAGACAGGCTCGCGACTGATGGCTGCGACGGAAGCCGCAGCAACCCAAGTCGAGGTCGTAAAGCTGCTTTAGCGTTCTCTGCCGAACATGGAGAACGGCATGGTGCGGGGCTCGTCTTCTCGGAAGCTGCTTGTCGGCCCGACAATGCTCTGGTCCATCGGACGGCTGGCGATTCGATCCAAGGCCTCCGCGATTCGCGATAACTCGTATACGATCTGGTCGCTCACCGCCGAGCGATGCAAGACGACCGCCCGGCGACGCCAGGACTGTAAGATGACCCAGGTCGTCACCGCTACGGCCAGAAACACCAGCGCCATAAACTGGTCATGCCCGGTGAGGGTAATGGTACGACCAAACAAATGAAGCGGATAATCCGAGAGCACCTAATCCTCCCGGCTGGGTCCTGTCTTATATCGTAGGACCCCATTCTGGCTTGTCAAGCCCAGGAAGCCAATCGACCAAGGCGCTTCCTTGGCCTACCCGATTTGCGGGTTTCCTCCGCGTTGCCGTAGACTTAAGCTCTACCGAGAGGGCTGGGGGAACCGCTTCATGCTGGTCGTCATGCAGTCTCATGCCACCGAGGAGCAGGTTCGCGCCGTCTGCCAGCGCATCGAAAGCCTCGGCCTCAAACCCCACCCCATTCCCGGCTCGCTGCGAACCGCCATTGGTATTACCGGAAACAAAGGCGAGATCGATCTGGGCGCTCTCGAATCGCTGCCCGGCGTTGTGGAATGTATACCCGTTAGCAAGCCGTACAAGCTGGTCAGCCGGGACGCGAAGGAAGAAGACACCGTCCTGCGCATCCCCACGCCCTCGGGCGACGTCATCGTTGGCGGACAGCATGTGGCCCTGGTTGCCGGGCCGTGCGCCGTGGAAACCGAGGAGCAGTGTCTGGCCATTGCCGAGCGCGTCAAAAAGTCGGGCGCGCGGCTGTTTCGCGGCGGCGCTTACAAACCCCGTACTTCCCCGTACAGTTTTCAGGGACTCGGCGAAAACGGCCTCAAGATTCTCTCGAAAGTGCGCGCCAAGCATGGTTTCGGCATTGTCACCGAAGCCATCGACAACGAATCGCTCGAGCTCGTCGAAGAATACTCCGACGTCATCCAGATTGGCGCGCGCAACATGCAGAATTTCTCACTCCTCAAGCGCGCCGGCCGCGCCAAAAAGCCGGTTCTTCTCAAACGCGGCATGTCCGCCACCCTCGATGAATTCCTCATGGCCGCGGAGTACATCCTCTCCGAAGGCAACTACAACGTGATGCTCTGCGAGCGCGGCGTTCGAACCTTTTCGGACTTTTCCCGCAACACTTTAGACCTCGCGGTCGTCCCCGCGGTCAAAAAGCGCAGCCACCTGCCCATTTTCGTCGACCCCAGCCATGGCACCGGCAAGCGCCACAAGGTTTTGCCACTCTCCCGCGCGGCCGTCGCCGTTGGCGCCGACGGGCTGCTCATCGAAGTGCATCACGAACCGGAAAAAGCTCTCTCCGACGGCATGCAATCGATTCTCCCGGAAGAGTTTGCCGACCTTGCGGACGAAATGCGCCAAATCGCCGCCGTCCTCCACCGCACCATAAACTGACCGATGCCGAGCAGGCCAGCTACACCACCGCAGGTCGTGGCTCTTCAGGGCTTACCGTCGCGGAGATGCGGCGCACTAAGGCCGATCGCCGGTTGGAGCGCGCTGCATGGCGAAGCCCTTCAGCTTTCCTGCAAGCTTTCTCGAGGTGCAGGAGCCCTCAGGTTTCCGGCGTTTTCGTCTCGGAGCGGAGTTGCTCGCGAGAGGCAAGCCACGCTTCCAGTTGCTCATTTCCTTCCCTGCGCACGCCCTGCAGGATAATTCCCGCCATGCCCTCAGAGTTTACCCAGGCCACCTGGCCTCTCGTGCTGATCCGCGCGCCCAAAGACAATTCGAAGGCCAGGTCGAGGACCGCGCCTTGCTTGAGCGGCTTCACCGTGCGTACGGCCATGCCGCCTCCGCTCAAATTCGTCATGCGGGCCGGCTGCTCCGCTTCTCCTTCCTTCAAGGTCACGGGAAGATTCACACTATGCCGGAAGTACCTGCGCTGCTCGCGCAACAGCAATTCTTTCGAGATGGTGATGTGCATGGCGACGCCGTCTTCGGTCACGGGCTTGCGCAGCAGAAAATTCGCCCCCAGGGCCAAAACTTGCGTGGATTCCTTCACATTCACCAAGCACGCAAAGATCACCGCTTTGCTGTTGGATGTTCCCTTGCGCGTGGATTCAATCAGGCCCAACGCCCCCGGCACTTCCATGTCCACAAACAAGCCGTCGATCTTGCGCCGATTCAGACATTCACGAGCGTCGTGCGCGGTTGGAACCAACACAAACTTGGAGCCGAATTTCTTCACGGCCTTGGAAACGGCCTGCATGGTGCCGTAGTCGCTGGACACAAGCACAAATTCGAGGGCTAACGGCTGCACGGCAGCGGGGATTCTCCCTGTTCCGCGAAGGCGTCGACGCTAGGTTCGCCGGTGTGGCTTCGTTCTGTCGGTCATTATAATGAAAATTGTTCTTCTGTCGAGATTGTTGTTTCTCGGGTAAGTGACTTCGATTCAACCAAAGTTTTGCTGGCCACATGGCCGTCTTGCTTGTGCAGTGTGGCAAGCTTTGGAACGGCTCTCCTCGCAAATCCTTACGGTTTTTGTTAGTTTCCGGCCGTTTTTCGCAATTTGACCTAGGAGCGGTCTCGAGCTTCGCGGCCAATGAGGCGCAACGCCTGTTCGGTGGTAACGAGGCGGGCGCCTCGTGACGCGAGTTCGCCCAGGATTTCCCGGCCTTTTTTCTCGTCGAGCGACTGAATCGCGTCTCGAATGATGCTGACACCGTAACCCCGGCGAAGCAGTCCGTCGGCGGCGCGGTGCACGCAGTATTCGGTGAAGACGCCGAACACGAGAAAATCAAGGTTGGAACCGGCGCTGGATTCTTGCGAGGCGGCCAGCCGTGAAAGAAGCGTGCCGGTATTGGGATTGTCAAAGACGTCGAGCGTGTCTTTCTCGATGAGAACCTGCGGGTACAGGCGGAGATCGTCGGAAAAAGCAAAATTTTCCTGATTGGGAACCACCAGCTGGTGGGCGGCGCGTGCTTCGGGAATCAACTCCGCACCCGCTGTGCCCTTCACGCAATGAGCCGGCCACTCACGAAACTCGGGATCATCCGGCTGGTGAGCATCGGCAGAGGAGATCAGGAGAACTCGGGCCTGGCGCGCCTGCTCGACAAGTCGGTCGAGGTTTGGAATGATTTTTTCGGCGCCCGGGACGTAAAGCTTGCCGCCCGGCAACATGAAGTCCGCTTGCGCATCCACTTCCCACAGAACGAGTCCCATTTAAACCTGGCTAAATCAAGGCCAGTCTGGTTTAGACTAGCCTCAACTAGACTACCTCCTACTTCATCCGATGCGCACGGTCCTGGCCACGGTTTGCCGCACCTGATCGTGCAGCTCCTCGAGCTGTTTGCTGTAGCGAACCGGAAACGGTGGCTCCGCCACGCTAAGCGCCAAGACCGGCTCCGGCAGACCGGAGCGATCAGCCAGGAAGCGCTTGCGTGCTCTCTCGATTCCGGCCAGAGGAGCCTCTTCCGGAGCTTCGAGCCGCCTGCCCCCGCGCATCACGAGGCCCAGCAGCGGCGCACCGCCCTGGAAAGCCTCTCCATCAAGGCCAATGACATCCCTCGAAAATTCTCCTTCTCCCCCGACAAACCGGAAAACTTGCTTCCGTCCCGGGTAGGTTATCTTTTCCTGGCTGAACTTGGCGGCACTTCGAACGGTGTCGCCGAGGTCGACTTCGACCAATTTATAAATGACGCCGAGGTTCGGCGAGTCCGCCGAAGTAGAAAGCGCCGTGCCCACGCCAAAGGCGTCGATACGCGCGCCGCTTCGCACCAGCGTTTCAATGCGGTCTTCGTCGAGCTCTCCCGACGCGAAAATCTGCGCGTCGTTCCACCCGGCCTGATCGAGCCGCCGGCGAACCCACATGCTGTCGGCCAGCACGTCGCCGCTGTCAAGGCGCACGCCACCGGGCTTGCGGCCCAGGGCTATGATTTTCTCGATGGCGGCGCGCACGTCGTAGGTATCGACCAGGAGCGTCGAGTTCTCTGGAAAAACATTCAGGAAATCCCGGAAGGCTTCGGCTTCGTCCTCGTGCGCCATGATCCAGGAATGCGCTTGCGTTCCATAAACAGGAATCCCGAAGCGGCGGCCTGCGTACGTGTTCGACGTGCCTTCGCAACCGCCAACGAAGGCGGCGCGGGCGGCGAGGACTCCCGCTTCCACCCCGTGCGCGCGACGCGAGCCGAATTCCACGACAGGGCGTCCGGAGGCAGCGGTGATGACGCGGGCTGCTTTGCTGGCGATCAGCGTTTGAAAATGAAGAATGCTGAGGAGGCTGGTTTCGACAAGCTGCGCCTCAGCAATGGGGGCGGTCACGCGCAACAGCGGTTCACCAGGGAAGAAGATGGTTCCCTCGGGAAGGGCCCAAACCTCGCCTGTAAATGCAAATCGCGAGAGATAGTCAAAAAACTCCGACTGGACGTGGCGGAAAAAAGGCAAACCGCGAAGATAGGAAATATCCTCGGAGGAAAAGCGAACGTTTTCGAGAAAGTCGAGGGCTTGCTCGAGCCCCGCGGCCACCAGGTAATTGCGGCGGCGCGGAAGCGTGCGCACGAAAAGTTCGAAGGTGGCGCGGGCATGGAAGCGGCTCTGAACGTACCCCGCCGCCATAGTCAGCTCGTAGAGGTCGGTGAGCAGCCCCGAAAATGGTCCACGAGGAAGCATGTCCCAGCACCAGATTATGCCAGTAGGCCGGAAACGGCAAACCAGAGGATTGCCGGAGCCTTTGGCCGCACGATGCCCGCTTCCCGGAGTAGCGACCTTTCAACTCGACTAAGGAGTCGTGAGGGAGACGTTGTCGAACGTAGCGGTGGCCAAAGTAGCCGTGGTGCGATTGCTCACTGCCAAGCCCACATACACACTCGAAGCCATGCTTACCGTCTGGCTCGTCCCCAACTGCACCCAGTTCACGCCATCGCTTGAACCGTACATGCTGAACACGTTCCCGCTTCTCACCAGCTTGATCCAATTGGGCAGCGTCGAACTTCCTACCGATTGGTAGGAACTGCTGGCGCCCGTGGCGGTGCGCTCGGTCATCAGCAGAGATGAGGAGTAGTCAAACAGGTACACGTGATTCGCACCTGGGCCGAGCG
>Ga0182034_10000084_pt1 | contig 36272 bp, 31 predicted proteins | sample flu12Cox44000172_FD_125972 | JGI IMG/M metagenome (GOLD analysis project Ga0182034, IMG submission 125972) | Lab enrichment of tropical soil microbial communities from Luquillo Experimental Forest, Puerto Rico - flux4day.12C.oxic.44.000.172 | ecosystem: Environmental > Terrestrial > Soil >... | reverse complement strand
TGGCCAATCAAGACAGCAAGCCGGAGGGCTACTTTGCAGGACCGGCGCTCGACCGCATGAACGGGTTTCTTTCCGGCCTTCAATCGGAGCAAATCGACGGACTGATGGCCGCGCGCGGTGGCTACGGGTCCAATTATCTGCTGGATTTCGAGGTCGACAAAAATCTGAAAGAGGCCAAGAGCGTAATCGGATTTAGCGACCTGAGCACCTTGCAGATTTACCTCTGGCAGAAATGCGGCTGGGTCACTTTCTACGGCCCAATGGTGGCCGCCGGGATCAGCGGGGGTCCCGACCTAGCGGAAGGCTATGATGAGCATTCGTTTTTGCAGGCGATTGGAAAGGCAGAAGCCGGCTGGAAGCTGCGGCTGAAGGGAGAGCCCGTGCTGACGGGGCAGGCGGTAGGAAGAGTTCTGGGTGGAGCCATGACGCTGGTCGAGGCGACCATCGGCACGCCGTGGGAGTTGGACACCAAGGACTCGATTCTCATTCTGGAGGATCGCGCGATGAAGCCGTATCAAGTGGATCGCGTGCTGATGCATTTCAAACACGCGGGCAAATTTGAAAGTGTGAAGGGAATCGTACTAGGGGATTTTCCCGACAGCCCGCCGATAGTGGCTGGGGCGCCAAGCGTGCGAGAGGTTTGTGCGCGCATTCTGCGCCCGTTAGGGATTCCCATCGTGTTTGGCGCGCCCGTGGGGCACACCATGCGGCCCATGCTGACGATTCCACTGGGAATCCAGGCGCGACTGGACGCAGAGGGCGAGGGTACATTGGAATTCCTGGAACCGGCGGTGGCGGCTTGATCGAAACGACGCATGTCCATGTGATTGGAATCGGCGGCTCGGCGATGGCGCCGCTGGCGGGTATGTTGCGCGAACACGGCTTTCGCGTGACCGGATCGGACTCCGGAGTTTATCCGCCCGCGTCGACAGTGCTCGAGAATTTGGGCATTTCGTTTTATCACTCCTTCGATGCGGCGCATCTCGAACCCGCGCCCGACCTGGCAGTGATCGGAAACGTTATCGCGCGGGGAAATCCGGAGTTGGAAGAAGTGTTGGATCGGCGGATTCCTTATCGCTCACTTCCGGAGATGCTGGAAGAGGTGTTTTTGCCGGGCAAGCACTCGATCGTGGTGAGCGGCACACACGGGAAAACCACCACGACCGCGATGCTTGCATGGATTTTTCAAGCGGCAGGGAAGCGGCCGAACTTCCTGGTGGGCGGCGTTGCTGAGAATTTCGGGAAGAGCTACGGCCTCGGCGGAGGCGAAGAGTTTATTCTCGAAGGAGACGAGTACGAAACGGCGTTTTGGGACCGCGGCCCAAAATTTTTTCATTATCATCCCGACGATTTAATCGTCACGTCCTTGGAATACGATCACGCGGATATCTATCCCGACTTTGCGGCCTATCAACTCGCTTTTCGCCGGCTGGTAAATCTTGTGCCCCGGCGTGGCAAAGTGGTGATTTGGGGAGACACGGAGGAATCCGGGCCGGCGCTCGGTCGCGCAGCAGAAAAAGCCTTCTGTCCGGTCGAAACCTATGGATTTCGTACTGGCAACGACTGGCTGGCCAGGGATTTTGAGGTAGCGGGCGAACGGATGGGTTTTCGCGTCGACCATCACGGAAAGTTGTTCGGTGACTTTTCACTGACGGCAACGGGGAAGCACAACGCTTTGAACGCGATGGCGGCGATGGCCGTTGCGCATGGGCGCGGGATCAGCCCAAAGCAAATTGCCGAAGCGCTCGGAACGTTTCGCAGCGTGAAGCGGCGCATGGACGTGAAGGGCGAGATGGGCGGCGTGTTGGTCGTCGATGATTTTGCCCATCACCCCACAGCCGTAAAAGCCACGATCGAAGCGGCGCGAACACGCTGGCCGGGGCGGCGTTTGTGGGCGATTCTTGAGCCTCGCTCGAATTCCATGCGGCGCAAAGTGTTCCAGGAGGCCTTGCCGAAGGCATTGGCCCTGGGCGATCGCGTCATTCTCGGAGGAGTGTACCGCGCGCAGCAGTTAGGCGACGACAACCGCATGGATCCGGAAGCGGTCGCAGCGGACGTGCGCAAACTTGGAAAGGACGCACAGGTATTCTCGAGTTCCGACGCGATCGCCGAATATCTGGCTAGCTCAGCGAAGGCAGGAGACCTGCTGCTCATCATGTCGAATGGAAGCTTCGACGGATTGTGCGAAAAGCTGCTTGGGAAGCTCAGCTCTCCGGGACAGATTCCCGACGAGGCAAAAGCCCGGTGAGCGTTATTCCCGCCCGGAAACGTCTTCGAGTGCCATTGCTGTTTCATTTCCTGGTTTTGCCGGTATTCGCGGCCGGCAGTGAAGCCACCGTTCAATACAGCGTCTCACTCGAACATCCCGAGCAGCATCTGTTCCACGTCACGATGACCATTCCCGACGTCCAAGGCGGGGTCACGGTACAGATGGCGGCCTGGAATGCTCTTTATCAGATTCGCGACTTCAGCGCCCACGTTCAGCAGGTGGAAGCCTTTGTGGGAACGGAAAAAGCAGCGATCGAAAAGGTGGATAAGCAAACGTGGCGAATCCAAGGAAGCGGTACGATCACGGTTCGCTACGCGACCTATTGGGACGAAATCGGGCCGTTCGGAACCCAACTCAACGCGGAGCACGCTTTCATCAATCCCGCCATGATCTTGCTTTACGTCCCAGACCGCCGCGCCGAAAACGTGGTGCTTAGCATCCCCAATCCGCCGGAAAATTGGCGAGCAGCAAGCGCTTCGTTTGGCGGGAGCGAGTCGCACGGCGGGGCTCGAGCATTCTTGTTTATGGCCCCGACTTACGATGACTTTGCAGACGGTCCCATCGAAGTTGGCAATTTCCAGGAGTTTGATTTGCCCGGCGTATCGCCGCGCGTGAGCATCGTGGTCCACGGCGAAAAATGGAGGCGAAAACTCATCGAAGAGGACCTGAAGCGGATTTGCGAGTACGAAATAAAACTCATGGAAGGGGCGCCGTTCGAGCATTACACATTCCTGCTGCACATCGGGAAAGCCGCGGGCGGCGGGGGCATGGAACACTCCTACTCGACGGCCATCGGTGTGTCGTCAGACGAGTACCTGGCCGCGGTGGCGGCCCATGAATTTTTCCATTTGTGGAACGTCAAGCGCATCCGCCCCGCCACGCTCGAACCCGTGGATTACACCAAGGAGCAGTACACGCGGGCCTTGTGGTTCGCGGAGGGTGTGACCAGCACCTATGGTTCCTACACGTTGGTGCGGTGCGGCCTGTGGAGCAAGGACCGCTTTTACGACGACCTGGGCGAACAGATCACGGAACTCGAAGAGCGACCGGCAAACCACTGGCAGAGCGCGGAACAGTCAAGCCTTGATGCGTGGCTCGAAAAATATCCCCTCTACAATCAGCCGGATGACAGCGTGTCGTATTACACGAAAGGCCAGGTACTGGGCGATTTACTGGACATTCTCATCCGAGACCGCACGAACAACGCAAAAAGCCTGGACGACGTGCTGCGGGCCATGAACCGCGACTTCGCCAAACAAGGAAAATTTTACCGGGACAGCCTGGACGTTCGTTCGGAGGCAGAAAAGGTTGCGGGTGGCTCCTTTGAGGATTTTTTCCAGAAATACGTGGCTCGAGCCGAACCTTTTCCCTATCAGCAAATTTTGGGGCTTGCGGGCTTGGAGCTGCGAACCACCGAGCACCGCCGGGCCGCTCTCGGCTTTACCGCTGAGCGCGATGCGAGCGGTGCAGTGGTCGTAAAAACCGTCGAAGCCCGCGGCTTGGCCGCGTAGGCGGGACTGCGTGCGGGCGACGTTATCCTTACCTGGAACGGAGGAGAGCCGCCGCGTCGTATGGCGCGTTGGGTCCATGAACAAAAACCGGGAGATGTCCTGAGGCTCAAGGTTCGCCGCGATGAAAAAGAGATTTCGCTGGAGTTTCCTCTCGGGGAGATGAAAGAAGACGTTTACGGGGTCTTTGAAGATCCGCAGGCCAGCGAAAAAGCGCGGAATATCCGGGAAGGGTTGTTGTGGGGCGAGACCGCTTCCGCCCACCGGCGTTAGAGTGGCAGCCAATTCCGCATGCGCTTGACCTCGGGCGCGCGATTCGAGAAAGTCTTGCCTGCCCGGTGCTCCTCGCTCCGGCAGGCGGGGCTGTTCCGGTGGCAAACGGTCATGTTCCGAACGCTTTTCATCGCCGTCTTCTTGTCCCTGTATATCCTGCTGGTCGGGCCTCCGGTAATCCTCTACTCGCTGATCACCAAGGATCCCGAGCCGGTGTATTGGGCCGGAATCAAGGGCGTGACGTTTTTCGTGCGCGCGGCTGGAGTTCGTGTGCGCGTGAAGGGCCTCGACCGCATTCCCCCAGGCGTTTGCCTGTTTGCCGCGAATCACACCAGCGCGGCGGACGCGCCGGCGATCGTGGGAGCGGTTCCGCGCCGCATAGCTGTCCTTTTGAAAGCATCGCTGTTCAAGTGGCCGATCGTGGGACAGGCCTTCCAGGCCGTGCGCTTCATTCCTGTCAACCGTAGCGCCCGGGGGGCAGCCATTTCGAGCGTGGAGAAGGCCAGCGAAGCGCTGAAGGCGGGACAATCGTTTTTGATCTATCCCGAGGGGACGCGCAGTCTGGACGGCCGCCTGCAGGAATTCAAGAAAGGCGCCGTGGTCATGGCCATCAAAGCAGGCGTGCCCATCGTGCCGATGGTGTGTATCGGCGCGCACCACATCATGGAGAAACACTCCCTTGTCATTCGTCCCGGAGAGATCGTGGTCGAATTCTTAGAACCCATCGACGCATCAAAATACAGCTTCGAAGAACGAGACGTTCTGAACCAGAGAGTTCACGACGCGATGGCCCGAGCGCTTCCACCCGACCAGCAGCCAATCGACACGCCGTGATCGGTCAGAAAGGTGACCACGAGACTCCGAGGAAACCGGGCTGCCTCGGTCGTCGACCGGACTGCTGAAACTACCCCGAAACAAAGCGCCCTTGAAAACAACAAGCGGGCTGGCAATCAGCGTTTGAGCCGCTCGACTTGGGACTCCAGCTCCCGCACCCGCTTTTGCAGCTCTGGGAGTTGATTCAGCGCGGCCATCATTTTGAGCCACTGGCGGTTCTCGACCGCGGGATAGCCGGAGTAGAAAGCGTTCCCAGGCACGTCGCTCGGCACTCCGCTCTGGGCGGTAATAACCGTGCCGTCGCCAACCGTCAAATGACCGGCGGTTCCCACTTGCCCCGCCAGAATCGAGTTGTTCCCTATTTTCGTTGACCCGGCGAGGCCGACCTGCCCGCAAAGCAGAGTATTCGCGCCAACGCTTGAAGCATGGCCAACGAGCACCAGATCATCGATCTTGGCGCCACGCCCGATGCGCGTCTCGCCGACCGTGGCGCGATCCACGCAGGCGTTAGACTGCACTTCCACATCGTCCTCCAGCACCGCCGGCCCGGACTGCGCCATTTTGTACCAGGAGCCATCCCTCCGTTTGGCAAAACCGAAACCGTCTCCCCCAATAACGGCTCCGTTTTGCAAGATGACGCGGTTGCCGATACGGCAGTGCTCGCGCACCACCGAGTGCGCGTGCGCGACAAAATCATCGCCAATCTTGGCACCGCGATAAATGGTTACAAAGCTGTGCAGAACGGCGTTGCGGCCGATCTCTACTTCTTCATCGATACAACAATACGGTCCAATGTGCGCGCCTTCGCCGATTTTGGCCGCCCCCGCGATGATGGCGGTGGCGTGAATCCCGGAGGCGTATCTCGGTGCGTCGTAGAAGAGTTCGAGCGCATGGGCGAACGCAAGATAAGGATTTGCCGAACGTAAAGCGGCAATGGGCGGCTGTGTTCGGTCGCGCTCGATGGCCACACCCTCCTCGAGCAGGATCGCCGAGGCGCGAGTCGACTTGAGCAACGCAACGTATTTGCGGTTGGCCAGAAAAGTAAGCTGGCCTGGTTCGGCGTGCTCCATGCCGGCGACCCCGGAAATATCCAGTTCCGGCGGGCCTTCAAGGCGACAGCTCAATTTCTGAGCGAGCTCAGCAAGTTTCATGGAAGGTGCTCCTCAAGCGCACAAACGAATTCAACAGCCCACCCGCAGCATTACTTGACCGCGGTTAGCAGCGGAAGGCCCATCCCGAGCCTTCGTATTTCCATCGCCGATGCGTGGTCTCGTGTGCTAACCAATCCGCAACGGAGGCAGACATTTTCGAAAGCCGTTTCGTGGAACGAAAGCAGGGAAACCCGGGTACTTGTCCACGCTTACCGCAAAGAAAAAAGGCCTGGAAAGTTTTGTCCATCCGGCCGAGCGCATCTTGCAGAACTTGACAGTGAACCGCACGAACGCCCTCTCGCACGGCCTTGCTGTCCCCAAGTTGGTTCTCCTGCTCTAGGTAACGATGTCGTTGCGGTGAGAGGACCAATGCGTCACGACGCTCTCGAGGTCAGCATTCGACAGTTCTCGACACTTGTCGAGCGTTGCCCGCAGTCTTTCTTGCGATTCGGATCGAGGCGACATGTGAACGTTCGTCCTGACATCACAAACCCGTATTATTTTACGCTCATGTCAAGCGAAATTCGGCACGGACCGGACCTCGGAAAGCATTGGAAAGTGTCTGCAGCTCCCAACTTGCGAGTCCAGAGCGTTCAACCGTCGCAAACCAAGTGACAAAGGGCGGGAATGGCGAGACGTTATTCGTTAAAAAGCCGGGACTGTGCGGCGGCAGCCACCGCGGCCGGAGTTTTGCGCCGGGCGATGCCTACGACGCCAAGCACCGTTACTTCGGCAAGTGCGGCGCGCGGCACGAAGATCCGGTCCGTCGAGGAATTCAGGTCAGGGGGGGTAATCTGCAAGCCGTTTTCCAGCAGAGAGAGCAGGTCATTCGGAATAACCCCTTCGAGGATCTCCGCGTCATGGAATTGCAACTTCACCCACAACCCATCGAGCTTCGGACGGCTTAGGAAAGCTTTGCGGTGCGGCTCGAACTCGTCGGAAAACTCGCGCACAAAGTAAATCGCACGGATTTTGGCGACTGGGAACTGGACATGCTCGCCTTCCGGGGTGAGTACATCAATGGGATCGAGCTGGCCGAGGCGCGCCGGATTCAGGTATCCGCGCAGGGATTTCCTGTCGGCAAGCACAAGAACGACTTTCTTGTGCGTCGAGGCTGGGGCTTTGGTTTTCAAAATCGGCAAATCCCGGTTTGCAACATCGCCAATTTGCCAATCGGCGGAATGTATGTTATGTTAAGCACGCTCTTCCTGTCAAGTTGTTGTTTTTATTGGGGTTAGGGGTCGCCGGAGCACCGCCCTTTGACCGATAAAAGGCATATCCTAAAATCGGCCTCGATCATCTCTTTGGTCACCGTCGTCAGCCGCGTCCTCGGCTACGTGCGCGACCAGCGCATCACTTTGCTCCTGGGAACCACGCTCTCCGCCGATGCCTACGTCCTAGCCTACCGCATTCCGAACCTCTTTCGTAGGCTGGTTGCCGAAGGCTCGATGACAGCCTCCTTTATCCCGGTCTTTTCCGGGTACATGCAGGAGAAAAGCAGGGAGGAAGTCTGGGACTTCGCCAATCGCCTGTTTTGGACGCTGGCTTTGGTTGCGGCGGTGATCAGCATTCTCGGAATGGTGTTTTCTCCGGCGGTGGTCCAGGTATTTTCCGGAGCGAACGTCGCCCGCGACCAGGCCGTGGACTTGAACCGCATCATTTTCCCCTACCTGTTTTTCATCGCCCTGGCCGCGCTCGCTATGGGCATCCTCAACTGCTTCCACATCTTTGGGTTGCCCGCGGCTACGCCGGTGATGCTGAACATTGCCACCATCCTGTTCTCGGTCGGGATCGTTTGGCAACACTTCAAAGATGCGGCCACCTCGTTGGCAGTGGGGGTTCTCGTCGGAGGTGTGCTGCAGTTTCTGATTCAGGTTCCCACCCTGGTGCGGAGGGGCATGACCTTCGCCTTCGGCATCTCCTTTTCGCATCCTGCGATTCGCGAGGTGGCGCGCTTGATGCTTCCGCGTCTTTTCGGAATCGGCATAGGCCAAATCAATCTCCTGATCGACACCAAATTCGCCACGGCCGCAAAGATGCCTGCCGGCAGCCTTGCGGCGCTGTATGTTGCCGACCGCGTGATGGAATTGGTCCTCGGCGGCTACGCGATCGCCGTGGCCACGGCAATTCTCCCGATGATGTCGCATCAGGCCGCGGTGAAAGATTACGAATCGCTGAAAAAGACGCTGTCGTTCTCCGTGCGCATCGTGGCGTTCATCACCATTCCTGCGGCGCTGGGCTTGATGGTGCTCCGCGAACCGATTATTCGCGTGCTCTTTCAACACGGAGAGTTTGTGGCCTCATCGACCCGCCTGACGGCGCGGGCTCTGCTCTATTACGCCATAGGATTGCCGGCGCTGGCGACGGTCAAGCTGGTGGTGCCGGCTTTCTATTCCACCAAGGATACCAAGACACCGGTCATTGTCGCTTCCATTTCCCTGGTGATCAACATCATCCTGAACATCCTTTTTTTGCAGGTGTTCTTCAAGCAAGTTCAGAATGGCGGGCCCGCGCTGGCCACGGCGCTCGCGACGTTTTTTGATTTCTTTGCTCTGCTCATCATTTTTCGCTGGCGGTATGGTTCGATGGGAATGACGGAAACCATGCGTTCCTTTGCAAAGATTTCTTTGTGCTCCGCCATCATGGCAGCGGCCTGCTGGGTAGGAAATCGCTATACCGCGTTTACCTTGCATTCTCGATTCCTGGTCCAGCTGGTTGTTTTTGCCGGGTTGCTGACCGGCGCAACCGCGCTGTACCTTGCGCTCGCGTGGATTTTCCGCTGCCATGAGATCGAAGAAGTCTACGGAATTGCGGTCCGCCGCCGGACCGCCGGCGGGGAAGGCGGCTACGCGGAGGCGTGATGGAAGTAACTGCGGCCATCTCTTCGTTTTTGACGCACATCCGGGTCGAAAAAGGGCTGTCGGCAAACACCGTCTCCGCTTACCGCCGAGACCTGATGAAATTCCGCGACTTTGCCGAGAAGCGCAAACTCTCGCTGGGGGCGGTAAGCCGAGACGATTTGATGGATTTTCTAGCCGGGCTTTATCGGCAAAGACTGGAAAGCAAGAGCGTGGCGCGGCATCTGGTGTCATTGCGGAATTTCTTCCGGTTTGCCCAGATTCAGGAATTGGTCCCCAAAGATCCTTCGGTGAACCTCGAATCTCCCAAGATCCGGCGGTCTTTGCCGGGGTACCTGCGTCTGGAGGAAGTTGAGCGCTTGCTGGCGCAGCCGGATGCGAAGACGCCCTTCGGCTTGCGGGACCGGGCGATGCTGGAAGTCCTGTACTCGGCGGGATTGCGCGTTTCCGAACTGGTTGGCCTGCGCGTCGGCGATCTGGACACGAAAGTCGGGTGCGTACGCTGCATTGGCAAAGGCGACAAGGAGCGGATCGTGCCCATCGGGAAGAAAGCCCTGGGCATGGTGGAACGTTATCTGCGGGAGGCCCGGCCGAAGTTCCTTGGCAAAGCCGCCGGCAGCCCGGCTCTTTTCGTCAACCGTCGCGGCGGCGCCCTCAGCCGTGTTGGCGTGTGGAAGATTTTGTCCACTTACGGACGCCGCGCGGGACTGCGTGTGGCGCTCACGCCGCACATGTTGCGGCACAGTTTTGCCACGCATTTGCTCGAGCGGGGCGCGGATTTGCGGTCGGTGCAATTGATGCTGGGCCATGCGGACATTTCCACAACGCAGATTTACACCCACGTGGTGGAGGAACGGTTGAAGCAGATTTACAAGGCGCATCACCCGCGTGCATAGCGCGGCAGGTCGAGGGGCTCATTGCGGGTGGCTCCGCAACGTATAGCGCGGACACCCTGAACCAGAAGGAGCGCAATGCCAGATTACATGTTTTTGCTGGAAAGCCGGCTCTCACCGGAGCAGCGAGCCGCGATGATGCGCGTGCAAGAGCTCTCCGCAGCTCTGGGATTCAATGTCTACCTGACGGGCGGGACCGTGCGCGACCTGATTACCGGGGCGTCGCTCCGCGATCTCGACTTTACCGTCGAAGGAAACCCCTCACGCATCGCGCGCGAACTCGAAAAGGGCGGCGCGAAAGTCCTCCTGGAAGACGAAAAGTACCGGCACATCGAAGTCTTGTTTGCCGGAGATTGCGAAGGGAGCATCTCCGGGGCCCGCGATGACTATTATGTCCGGCCCGGAACGCGCCCGGAAATTCGCTGGTCCACCATCATGGAGGATTTGCGGCGGCGCGATTTTTCGCTGAACGCCATCGCCATCTCCTTGAATCCTGCTTCGCGCGGTTTGCTGCTGGATCCCACCAACGGCCTGTCGGACATTGAGCGCGCTGAAGTGAGAGCCCTGAGCATCCACAGTTTTACCAATCAGCCGGTGCGCCTGCTGCGCCTGCTGCGTTTTGCGGCGCGCATGGGCTTCAAGGTCGAGCAGCGTACGCAGGAGTGGTTCGACTTGGCCATCGAGCGCAACCTGCACCACTCCATCGAGCCGGAGGACGCCGGTGGCGAACTCCAGGCCGTGGCGCGGGAAGAGCGGCCCACGGTCGTCTTCAAGGCTTGGGAAGACGCCAAGTTGCTGGAGGTGATCAGCCCGGTTCTGGCCAAAAGGCATCCCGACTACGACGCGATCAATCGCCTGATGAAGGTGCGCGAGGATTTGTTTACGGCGGGATTCCGTCCGCGGCTGTTCACGCCGATGCTGCTGGCCATCCTGGGGCGCTTGAAGGATCGCGAGCAGGCGGGCGTGCTCGCGAAGGCGGGTTTCCGCACAGCCGAGGCGGAATCCGTCCTGACATTTGAAGAAAAAGCGCTCGCCACTCAAAAAGAGCTGGTCGGCAAGAAAATGCAGGCCCCGGTGGAGGCTTACCGGTTTCTCGAGAAGCTTCCGCTGGAACAAATGGCCTATTTGCTTGCCGAGTCGAACCATAGCGGCGCGCTCTCCAAGATTCGCGCTTACCTGCACAAATGGCGGCCCATTCGCAGCGGACTGACGCAGGTGGGCAGTGAGCTCGAAGCACTGGGAATGGCGCGAGGCGCGAAGTTCGACCAGATTGTCGAGCAAGTCTTTGCTCTTCAGCTCACGGGCCGGGGAAAAACGCCGGAGGAGCGCGAGAAAATCCTGCGCAAACTGAGTGGAATCAAGGAACAACCGAAAAAGAAGGAGAAGGAAAAGAAGTCCGCCAAGGCGCACGCGGCGGCTCCTTCCTCAGCGGGGGGCCAGAAACACGCTGCCGAAAAGGCGGAAACAAAGCATGGCGCAAAAGCAAAGGCGGCGCGGGCCAGAGCGGCGGGCAGGGCAGCCGCTCCCAAGGCCCCTCCCCGGCACGTGAGCGCGGCCAAGAAGAAACATCACCGCTAAGAAGTGCCGCTTGCCAAATTCCGACCCTGTGCAAAAGTCACATTGCGTAATGCAAATCTTTCAAGGGAGTTTTAGAATCGTTCCATGGGCCAACCCCAATTCGTACATCTGCACGTACACACGGATTACAGCTTGCTCGACGGGGCTTGCGAGACTTCCCAATTGCTCGATGAAGCATCCCGTCAGAAGATGCCGGCGGTAGCCATCACCGACCACGGCAATCTTTTCGCAGCGGCGAATTTCTTTTATGAAGCCAGTAAGCGCGACGTCAAGCCCATCATTGGCTGCGAGGTCTACGTCGCCAAGGGCAGTCGCCACGACCGTGGCGAAAAGGCCAACGGCAACGGCGGGCCGGAGAAGGCAGAAGTAGAACCAGGGATGCGCGGCGCCAACCATCTGGTGCTGCTGTGCGAAACGCCGGAAGGCTACCACAATTTGGTCAAGCTCGTCTCCGCAGGCTTCCTCGAAGGCTTCTATTACAAGCCGCGCATTGACCTCGAACTGCTCGCGAAACACAGCAAGGGATTGATCGCTCTTTCCGCCTGCCTTCGCGGCGTGGTTACCGAGGCCGTGGCGGAGCAGAAGTATGAACAGGCACGCCAGAACGCCTACCGCTTGCGGGAGATTTTCGGCAAAGGCAACTTCTTTCTCGAGATTCAGGACCAGGGCATTCAGATCGAGAAGCGCGTGAACCCCGAACTCGTTCGCATCTCGAAAGAAACCGGTATTCCGCTGGTCGCCACCAACGATTGCCATTACCTGCATCACGAAGATGCGCACGCTCAGGAAGTTCTGCTGTGCATTCAGACCGGCAAGACCATGGGCGACGCGAACCGCATGAAATTTGCGACAGACCAGTTCTATTTCAAAAGCGCTGCGGAGATGGCGCGAGTTTTTGGCGAGATTCCCGATGTTCTGAGCCGTACGGTTGACATCGCGGCGCGCTGCAACGTGAAGATCGAGCGAATCTCGAATCCATTTCCGGAATTTCAGGTTCCCAAGGGCTACGACTCGGCAAGCTATTTTGAAAAAGTCGTGCGCGAGGGCTTCGCGGCGCGCGTACCCCACCTCGAGCGCCTGGCGAAGGAAGGATTCCTGCGGAATCCGCTGGCGGAATACGAACGCCGCCTGACTTCCGAAATCGAGATGATCAAGAAGATGCGCTATGAGGGCTATTTCCTGATCGTCTGGGATTTCATTCATTATGCGCGCGCGCAGGGGGTGCCGGTGGGGCCGGGGCGCGGATCGGCGGCCGGCAGCCTGGTGAGTTACGCGCTGCACATCACCGACGTGGACCCGCTCGAATACAATCTGCTTTTTGAGCGCTTCCTGAACCCCGAGCGCGTGTCCATGCCCGATATCGACATCGACTTCTGCATGCGGCGTCGCGGCCAGCTGATTGACTACGTCACCGAGAAATACGGCCGCGAGAACGTGGCGCAGATCATCACCTTTGGAACGATGGCGGCGAAGGCCGCGGTGAAAGACGTTGGCCGGGCAATGGACATTCCCTACGGGGAAGTGGACCGGCTCGCGAAACTGATTCCCAATACCCTGGGGATTAAACTGCAAGACGCACTGGAGGAGGCGCCGCAACTGAAAGCCGCGGTCAATGCGGATGAGAATCTGAAGCAGCTGATGGCGGTAGCGCTGCGGCTCGAGGGATTGTCGCGCCATGCATCCACGCATGCGGCCGGAGTGGTGATTTCTCCGCGCCCGCTTTCGGAAATCGTCCCGCTGTACAAGACCAATCGCGATGAAATCACCACGCAGTTCGACATGAATGCACTGGAGCGTGTCGGCCTGCTAAAGATGGATTTTCTCGGCCTGACAACGCTTACCGTTCTCGACGATAGCGTGCGCATGGTGGAGCAAAACCGCGGCGTCAAGCTGGATATCGACAACCTGACGCTGAAAGACGAGGAAACCTACAAGCTTTTCTCCCGCGCCGACACCACCGCCATTTTCCAGTTTGAATCCCACGGGATGCGCGACATTCTGCGCCGCTACCAGCCCACGCGCATCGAAGACCTCACCGCGCTCAACGCGCTTTATCGCCCCGGCCCCATCCAGGGCGGCATGATTGATGATTTCATCAACCGCAAACACGGGAAGACCAAAGTCACCTACGAGCTCCCGCAGTTGAAGGACATTCTCGAAGAAACCTACGGAGTGATCCTTTACCAGGAACAGGTGATGCAAATCGCCAACCGGCTGGCGAGTTTTTCGTTGGGCGAAGCGGACATTCTGCGCCGGGCGATGGGCAAAAAAAAGAAAGAAGAAATGGCGGCGCAGCGCGCGAAATTCATGGCCGGTTGTGCGGCAAACAAGCTTCCCGAAAAGAAGGCAGAGAAGATCTTCAACCTGATGGAAGAGTTTGCCGGCTACGGTTTTAACAAGTCGCATTCTTGCGCCTATGCGCTGTTGGCGTACCAGACGGCCTATCTGAAAACGCACTACCCGGTGGAATTCATGGCCGCGCTGCTCACTTCCGAGGCGGGCAGCACGGAGAAAGTGGTGAAGTACATCAACGAAGCGCGCGGGATGAGCATCTCGATTCTTCCTCCCGACGTAAATGAAAGCGATCTGTACTTTACGCCGGTGGGTGAAGCCATTCGGTTTGGTCTCGCGGCAATCAAGAACGTCGGCGAAAACACTGCCAAGGCGATTCGCGAATCGCGGCTGGCGCAGGGCGAGTTCGGCTCGCTCTACGATTTCTGCGAGCGCATCGAGTCGCGTTTTCTGAATAAGCGCGTCTTCGAAAGCTTGATCAAGTCCGGCGCGCTCGATTCTCTTGGACCGCGTGAGTCGCTGCTTGCCTCGGTCGACGAAGCTCTCGCTACGGTGCAGCGCGCCTCACGCATGCGCGACTCGGGACAGCACGGCCTGTTCGGCGCTGCCGCCGCCCCCGCGCCGGTCCCCTTCGAACTACACCGGGCGGAGCCGTGGAGCGAGGAAGAGCGCCTCTCGAGCGAATACGCCATGCTTGGGTTTTACGTCTCCGGGCATCCCCTGGCAAAATACGCTTCGCGGCTGGCCGATTTGAAAGTAGTATCGCTCGATCAGGTGGAAGGACAGCGCAGCGGAAAGGAAATCACCGTTGCGGCGCTGATTGTCAGCACCCGCTCAATGCGCTCGCGGAAAGGGGCGCGCTGGGCCATTTTCACGATTCAGGACATGACCGGGATTCAGGAGTTGCTGGCCTTCCCGGAAAGTTTCACGCGCTCGGAGCCGATGCTGAAACCCGGCAGGCCGCTGCTGATGAAAGTTCGCGTGCAGGTGGAAGAATCCGGAACCCGGCTTTCCCTCGAGGAGGCGCGGCTGCTCCAGGATATTGCCGACCGGCCTGCCAATGGTGAGTTTCGCGTGCGCCTGAATTTGCGGAAACTGAGCGAGCAGGCCATGGACCAATTGAACCGACTGATGGCAGATTCACCGGGAAGCTGCCCGGTGGTATTTGAGTTGTGCCGCCCGGACGGCTCGGTGGCGGTCATGCGCGCGCGGCAGCGGGTGAATCCTTCACCTGAATTGGTCGAGGCGATCCGGCAAGTCTGCGGTGATCATGCCGTGGCTTCGGTGGGAGCATGAGAACGAAAGAAAAAGACAAGCTCGAAAAACGGCAGGCCGAACGGCAGAAGGTAATCGAGCATCTCGAGAAAGACGTCGAGGAATTGCGGCGCTTGTCGGGCAATGGCGACGGAGAAGCGGACTCCGAGCTGGAGCGCATCCGCCAGCAAGTCGCCGAGCTGCGGCGGGAGTTTTACATCCATCTGGGGCCGTGGCAGCGCGCGCAAATCGCACGGCACCAGCAGCGCCCGTACACGCTCGACTATGTCAATTATCTCTTCACCGACTTCATGGAGCTGCACGGCGATCGCGGTTTCGCCGACGACAAGGCCATTGTGGCCGGGCTCGCGAAATATCGTGGTCGGCCCGTGGCGGTGGTCGGCCACCAAAAGGGACGCGATACCAAGCAGCGCCTCGCGCGCAACTTTGGCCAGCCGAAACCGGAGGGTTATCGGAAAGCTTTGCGCGTAATGCAACTCGCGGCCAAGTTTGGGCGGCCCGTTCTCAGCTTCGTCGACACGCAAGGCGCGTATCCGGGGATCGATGCGGAAGAACGTGGGCAGGGCGAAGCCATCGCCAGGAACCTGCGGGAAATGGCGCGGTTGCCCGTGCCGATCATTGTGACCGTAACGGGCGAAGGCGGCTCGGGTGGCGCGCTGGCGATTGCCATCGGCGACAAAGTCAACATCCTCGAAAACAGCTTCTACTCGGTGATTTCGCCGGAAGGTTGCGCCTCGATTATTTGGCGCGATGCGACGAAAGCGGAGACCGCGGCAGCGGCGATGAAAATTACCGCGAAGGATTTGAAAGACCTGGGAATCGTGGACGAGATCGTTCCGGAACCCGACGGCGGGGCGCACACGGATCACGAAGGAGCGGCACGCTTGCTGGACCACGTCCTGGACCGGCAGCTCGTGGCGTTGACAAACGAGCCCATCCGCGTATTGCTCGGCCTGCGGTACGAGAAATTCCGCAAAATGGGTCAATTCTTCGACTTGCCGAACGGTTAGCGCCGCCCGGCGGGTTCATCCGACGGCAGTCTCCTAACCATCGGCAGTCGCGGAGCGCCGCGGCTAATCGCAGGATGGTCGGACCGATGAACCTAACCCGTCGCCTTTTTGGGCCCCGTAGCATATTGGAAACGCGCGCGGCGAGTGTCGTTGTGCCCTCCGGTGCTGCGTTCTACTCTGTGGAAGCCCTCAACCCAGGCGAGGCGCAGCGAACAAGAGCTAGTGGCTCTGCCAGGTCGATCGGGAGAACCTTGCAGGTTTGTTTTCGATGAACCTTGCGGTTCAACCTGAGGATCTGGCCAAGTCCAGGGAGAACAGGAACCGTCCATGTCGGAGCCCTTCCGTCCTTACGAAAAACTGGTTGACATCGTTATCTTTGGAAAGAAGTTTCAGGTGCCGGAGCGCAATTCGTTGCTGCGCTGCTTCCAGTTCCTGAGCCCGGAAACCATTCCCTACGGGCGTTTCTGCTGGAATCAGGATTGCCAGTATTGCCGCGTGACCTGCCAGTTGCCCGACGACGACGAGCCGCGCGAGATGATCAGTTGCAAATTCATCGTCATGCCAGGCATGGAAATTCTCGAGATGAGCCAGGAATTGAGGTGGTGCCTGCGCGCGAAGCTGCCCTCCGACCTGCCTGTTTCGTCTTAAGCAGGAGAGGTTGCCTTGGCTACGTGTCCCCCTGGTCTGACCCAGACCTCAAGATCCCAAACCGACACCTCTGCAATATGGTCCATGGTAACGAGCCGTTTCCGCTCCTAAGACAATCTGCACCACATGTGTGCGGCTCGACGGCGAGGGGCCAGCGGAAGCTAGTCGTTGCGCAGGGCCTGCATAACGTCAACGCTGGCAGCGCGGGCTGCCGGCAAGGCAGACGCGATGACCGCAGCGGCCAGAAGCACAACAGCCGAGCCAACAATCGGAAACGCGCTGGGCATAACTAGGTCAGGGAAATAGCGCTCCGCAAAACGCGCAAGCAAATACCCGCCGAGTCCACCTGCAACGACTCCCACAACGGCCATGATCACGCCTTCTCGAACGACTTCGGCGAGCAGGCGCTTTGGCGGAGAGCCCAGAGCGAGGCGAATCCCGAACTCGCGCGTGCGAGCGCTAACGGAAAAGGCCAGGACGCCGGCGACGCCGACGAGCGCGATCGTGAGCGCCACGCCCGCAAAGATGCCGAAGACGACCGTATTCAAGCGATTCGGCGTCAGGACCTCGGCACGAATGTCTTCGAGCGTTGCGGCGCGCTCCACGGGTTGCTCGGGGGACATGCCGCGAATGATGCGTGTGACCGGTGTAACGAGTGAATAGGGATTCGCGCTGGTGTGAATGAAGAGGCGTCCGCCAAACATAATCCCTTTGCCAAAGACGCTATAGATGGTGAGGGTAGGCTCCGGAACGACGTGATCGTCGTCAATATCGGCGGTGACGCCAATAATGCGCTCCGGCTCGGACTTAAACCCGGGAAGGAATTGCAACACCGGATCGGTCCAATAGACATGGCGATCGATGGCGTCCTGCCCGGGGAACATGCGCTTGGCAAGGCTCTCACTGATGATGACGACGGGCTCCTTGCTTTGGCTGTCGAGGTCGTTGAAATCGCGGCCCGCGAGGGTGGGCACGCCGAGCGCGGCGAAAAATCCGGGAGAGATGGTGCGGAAATGTGCGCGAGGATCATTTTCCGGGCTAGAAACGTGACCGTCTGCGGAGAATTTCAAGCCGGGGCCGTCGCCGCCGGTATCGCGCCAGGGAACCGACACACCGTAAGCGGTCCTAATCACCCCCGGGAGATCATCCACGCGGCGAATCACGTCTTTGTAGAAATTGACGACTTCTTGCGGCTTCTTTCCGTACTTCATGGTGGGGACGTTGATGGCGAGAACATGCTGCATATCCAGGCCGGTTTGCACGGTTTGCAAGGAGATGAGCGTTTTGAGAAGCATGCTGGCGCCGGCGAGGAGCACAAAGGACGCGGCAATTTGGACGACGGCGAAGCTGTGCAAGCGGCGGCTCGTGCCGCCGGTGATACGGACGCTGCCAGTAGCGAGCCCTTGAGTTTGCGTAGTGTTGGCGGTAGGCAGACGCGGAACGTAGGCGAGGAGCACGGCCGCGATAATGGCCAGAATGGCGCCGACCCACAGCATGCTCGAGTCTACGGTGAGGTTCAGGGCACGAACAGAAAAGCGCGAGGCGTACCGGGCAAGAACGTCGAGCAGCGGACGCGCGATGATTACGCCCAACGCAGCGCCAGCGGTACAAAGAACGAGACTTTCTGCCAAGAGCGTTCGTCTCAAGGCGCTAGCGCCGGCGCCAAGGGCGGCGCGGATGGTCAGTTCCCCTTCGCGGCGAACCGTGCGGGCCAGGATGAGGTTGGCCGCGTTCGAGCAGGCAATGATGAACACCAGGGCGGACGCGGCGAGAAGAACGAGGAGGACCGTGCGAGCACCGGAAGTAATCTCGTCGCGGAGGAGCTTCGCGTCAATGCGGTAGTCGTCCCGAGCCGGATAGTCAGCGGCATGGTCTTTCTTCATCGCGGCGTGGACCAACCGCAACTCCGCGCGAGCCTGGTCGAGAGTCGCACCAGGAGCGAGTCGGCCGAACAATTCGGTCATGCGGTGAACGCGGCCAGTAACCATGGTTGCAGATAGATGATGCTCGCTGGTGACCACGTTAGCGATGATTTCCGTGTCTTGCGGATAAGGAACGCAGGGTTCGAGAACCCCGATGACCGTGGCCGGACGCGCGTCAAAGCTATCGAGGCGAACGGTTTTACCGATGACGGACGGATCCTTCTTGAATGCAGTGGACCAGAAACGATAGGTCAGGACAACTACGCCAGGGGCTTTGGGGCCGTCGTCTTGTGGGCCAACCAGACGCCCAAGAACGGGGTGGAGACCCATGACCTCGAAATAGCTGCCGCCAACAACTCCAGCTCGAACTTCGCGAGGTTCACCCAGGCCCACCATTGTAAAACCAATCACCGAGAAGTCCCCAAATTCCGAAATCGTCTTGACGCTAGCCTCAAGGTCCTTGATATCGGGGACGGAGAACAGCGCATTCTCCATGCCCATACCGGTTGCGCTCTGGCGGATATAGACAAGGCGGTTCTCGTCAGCGTTTACCAGCGGGCGGAGGAGAACGCCACGCACGAGGCTGAAGATGGCGGCGTTGGCGCCGATGCCGAGGGCCAGGGTGACGATGACAGTTAGGGAGAGACCTTTGGCCCGCATGCGGGAGCGCAAAGCGAGTCGCAAATCTTGGACGAACTGCATCAGTGCATGCATCGGTCACCCCTTACAAGGTGCGCAGATTTCGATATCCCCTCGGAGCTTGGCGGAAATAGAGTTTTCAGCCCGAAGAAGGCAAGGTCGTCGCTCGAAGCCTGCCGGGAGCGGCTTCCCATCCCCTTGGTCGATAGCGCCCCCAACATCCGCCTAAGACCATAACGTGGCTCGCGCGGTCCTGTTTCACAACCCGAAGACCGGCGCGGGGAGGTGGAACGCCGACCGCAGTAGTTGTAAAGTGGGCTCTGGCGGCAACTTGGGTTGCAGCATGAGGGTGTCGAACTCAACCGATTTGTGGTGCGACGGGTGCGGGCAGGCGGCCTCGGCCGAGCATATCGCGCGAAGATTGCGGCGGCTCGAATGGGCGACGCGCCATCGGCCCGTGCACATCCATACGCTTTTGTTGGGCGGCGTCGCTCCTCGTGAGGACGCGGAGCTTCTCTATGCGCCGGGCGACGAATTCCGTGGAGAGGCTGCCGATCTGCTGAGAGCTGTGGGAATTTCCACCGCAGGAAAGGCGCCGGCGGACATTCGTCGAGAATTTCAGGGGGCCGGATTCTTTCTGGCGCATCTTTTGGAGTGTCCGGTCGAGCAGCGCGTGGTGTGCGATGTCCAGACGGGCCGCGGGGCAACCGATCCGACCACTTTGCTCCGTGCACATCTCCCGTCGGTCGCCTCACGAATCCGGCGTTCCCTCAAACCGCGGCGTGTGGCCCTGGTCACAGAGGTCCCGTCGGCGGTTGTCGCGGAAATCGTTTCGATGAATTTGGGCTGTCCGGTTGTATTGGACGACGGGAGGCCATTTCGATTTACCCCGTCGACCGGAGGGGTGACTAGCTCTCGGCTCCAGGAGATCCTTTCCGAGGCAGAGAAGGCCTGAACGGTAGTACAGCGTGAGGACCGTGCGGCCGATCCTGTACTTCATGGCATCACAAGGAGATAGACCAGTGTTTCGGCTGTGGTAGAATCGAGTGGGAAGAGAAGGACATGAAAAAACAAGCAAAGTTCGGCGTAGGCATCGGAATCATCGTGGTAGCGCTGGGGTTTCTCGCCTGGCTCGGGTACGGCGAGAGCAAAACCTATTACCACACCATTGCCGAACTCGAAACTTTGAGCGGATCCGCAAGGACGCAACGGATGCGCGTTGCCGGTACCGTGGAGGAAGGGAGCATCCGACACCTTTCTGGGCGCATTGATTTCGTGCTGGAAGGAGAAGGAAAGGCCCTTCCGGTTACGTACATTGGCGCGGATCCCTTGCCGGACACGTTTGCGGACAAGGCGCAAGCCCTTGTGGAAGGCCGCCCCGGCCCGGACGGCCGGTTTGTGGCGGAGCACGTTCAGGCGAAATGCGCCTCGAAGTATGAAGCGGCCCCTGGAAAGGACAACAAGGGCGCTGCTGCAAGTTCTACCGAGAGAAGCAGTATGTAAGGAGACCCGGGACGACCGGGGGAGAGGCGGGATCGCTGTGGATGTATTTGGTTCCTTTGCGCTCCTTTTGGCTTTTGTGTGCGCCGTGTACGCCGTTGTCGGCGGCATCGCGGCGATCGTCACACGCCATCCGCTCCTGGTGAAAAGCGCGCGCCAGGCAGGAATGGCCACCTGCGGTCTGATTTTCCTTGCGACCTTTAGCCTCGAATACCTGTTTTTTACCGACAATTTTTCCATTGCCTACGTGGTTTCCCACAGCAACCGGGACCTTTCCACGTTTTATAAAATTGCAGCGCTGTGGTCGGGGATGGAGGGCTCGCTGCTTTTTTGGAGCTTCCTCCTGGCCGTCTACGTTCTCTCCGTATTGATCGCCTACCGCAATAAGAATGGCGAGTTGATGCCGTATGTCGGCGTGGTCATGGCCGGCGTGCAACTCTTCTTTCTGACGCTGAACAATTTTGTGGAGAGCCCGTTCAAGGCGCTGGCTACGCCCGGGGCAGGGGGCGTGATGAACTTCATCACGCGAGCCGACGGCAACGGGTTGAACCCGCTTCTGCAATACCCGGAGATGGTCATTCATCCCCCGAACCTGTATTCCGGTTATACGGGCTTCACCATTCCCTTTGCGTTTGCTCTCGGGGCGTTGCTGGCGCGCTACCCGGGGGAGAAGTGGATCCACTTGACGCGCAAGTGGACGATGATTGCCTGGATGTTCCAGTCGATGGGAATCCTTCTTGGCGCGCACTGGGCGTACGCGGTGCTCGGCTGGGGCGGGTACTGGGGCTGGGATCCCGTGGAAAATGCCTCGCTGCTGCCCTGGCTGACGGGCACGGCTTTTCTGCATTCGGTGATGATGCAGGAGAAGCGCGGGATGATGAAAGTGTGGAACGTGTGGCTGGTTTTTTGCACTTTCCTGCTATGTATGCTCGGAACATTCCTCACCCGCAGCGGCGTAGTCAGTTCGGTACACGCGTTCGCGCAGTCGAACATCGGGCCTTGGTTCGTTGCCTTCATGGGCATCACGCTGGCGGTGTGTTTGGGCGCCTACTTGAAGAACCGCGATTACCTGGCAAGCGAAAACCAACTGGATTCGGTAATCTCGCGCGAGTCGAGCTTTCTGTTTAACAATCTGCTTTTCCTGGTGGCATGCGTCGCGGTGCTTTCCGGCACGCTGTTTCCCGTCTTCTCGGAGTGGTTCACCGGCAACCGCATCAGCGTCGGTGCGCCGTACTTCAATCGAGTGAATATTCCCATCGGGTTGTTGATTCTGTTTCTGACCGGGGTCGGACCGCTTCTGGCGTGGAGAAAAACTTCCAGGGAAAGCCTGAAACGGAACTTCGGCTGGCCCGTGCTGATCGGCTTGCTGGCAGGCGGGGTAGCTTTCGCTTTGGGATTCCGCGCATACTATTCGCTCGCGAGCCTGATCCTGTGTGTCTTCGTGGCCGCCACGATTTTGCTCGAATTCTACCGGGGCTCGCGAGTGATTCGCGCGCGTTCGGGCGCTTCGTTTGCCGCCTGTGCGATTGACTTGACCATGCGCAACACGCGGCGGTATGGCGGGTACATCATTCATATGGGCATGGTGTTCGTATTTTTAGGGCTGGCCGGGACGGCGTTCAACCGCGACGTGCAAAAGAGCATGCAAGTGGGCGACTCCATGCAGATTGGCCCGTACACGCTGGTTTTGCAAGCGACGGACAGCAAACCGGAAAAGAACTACACGGCGCAACGCATGATGGTGGAAGTGTTGCGCGGCAACCAGCCGATGATGATGCTGTTTCCCGAGAAGCGGAATTTTCTCACCAACAAAGAGAACGGGACGATGGTGGCCATCTACTCCACGCTGAAAGAAGATTTGTACGTGGTGTTTGCCGGGATCGATCCGGATACGCAACAGCCGGTGATCCACGCGTATCTCAATCCGCTCGTGAAATGGATTTGGTTTGGTGGCGTCACGGTGGTGTTTGGTACGCTGATCGCGCTCTTGCCAAATCGCCGCTCGGTGCTCGTGTTGGCACCCGCACAACAACCCTCGACAGTCGAGCCGGTGCCGCATGGCGTCGTCGCCTCCCCCATTTTGCGAGAAGGCCATGACTAGAAACCGCGCGCTCCGCCGAACCCTCGTTCTGCTGGGGATGGCCACGCTGCCATTGATTGTTCCGGTTGGGGCACAGCAGTTTTCTGATCGTGCCAAGAAAATCGGCTTTCAACTCAAATGCATGTGCGGCTCGTGCAGCATGACGGCGGCGGGCTGCTCGCATCCCGGTGGCGAGTTCTCCGGCCCGTGTCCCACGGCTAAGGGAATGTTGCAGGAAGCCGATCAGCACGTCGCCAAGGGCGAAACCGACGAGCAGATCGTCCAGGCGTTCGCGCAGGAATTTGGAACCACTGTGTATGCGGAGCCGCCGAAATCGGGATTTAGCCTGGTGGCCTGGGCCATGCCGACGGTTTACCTTGTGCTCGGCGCGCTGGTGGTGATTTTCGTGATTTCGCGCTGGGTGAAAAAGAACGCGTCGGAAACTACCGCCAGTGCCGTTCCGGCACCGCCCATAGCACCGGAACTTTTGGAACGCGCCAGGAAGCTGGCTGAGCGCGCGACGGAGGATTGAGCTTTGGCGGCGACTCCTCTCTTTGCAGCCATGCTGGCCGACTCGGGAGACTGGGCGGTTCTCGGAGCCTGCCTGATGCTCGCCGTCGCCGTCGCGCTTTTCATTTTCTACATTCAGCCGGACGCTTCCGATCTTGCGCCGCACCGCACGAAGTTGGACCAGCTGCTCGAACGGCGCGACACGATTTACGACAATCTGCGGGATTTGCGCTTTGAATACCGCTCCGGAAAATATTCGGACAACGACTTTGAGGCCATGAAAGCGGCTTTGGAAAATGAGGCGGCGCTGGTGCTGTCAGAAATCGATCAAGTAACCGAAGCACAGGTGCGGCGCCCGCGCGGCGCCCATCCCGCGGACCGGAGTGCGCAATGATACCTCGGACGGCCCGTCTCGGTCGAGCTGCTGCGCTGGCCTTCGCGTGGGGCTTGGCGTCAGTTGGAACGGCGCAAGCGGGCACCGTGCGCGGAGCGGTGAGAAACGGGACCACGGGCCAACTTGCTGCCGGCGTGGAGCTTACCCTGGTGCAGCCGATGGGCGGCATGAAGGAGCTGGCGCACGCGAAGAGCGGTCCGCAAGGCGAATTCAGCTTTGACAGCCCGAATGTCGGCACGCAGCCGCTGTTGATACAGGCGATGTATCGCGGCATCCGCTTCAATGCCGCCATACCGCCGGGCAATAGCAACGCCACCGTGCAATTGGACATCTACGAACCCTCCAAGGATCCCAAGACGATTGACGTTACGTCGCACTTCGTGATCTTCCAGTCAAACGGCGCGACCTTGAAGGTCGCGGAAGAATATCAGGTCGAAAACAAATCGCAACCGCCGCAAGCGTATTTCCGGGCGGATGGAACGTTTGACTTTGCCTTGCCGGAACAGGGAGAACTGGAACGCGTGGATGCGGCCGGACCGGCGGGAATGCCCGTACAACAACTTCCGATCGACAAGAAGAAGAATCGCTACTCGATCGCGTTTGCGTTTCGCCCGGGCGACAATTCGGTGCGTTACTCCTACGATGTCGCGTATCCGGGCAACACCGCGGCGCTGAAGATTCCGACGGTTTATCCGGGAGGCAGGCTTTTGCTCGTCGCTCCACCTACCATGCAGGTTACCGGTGAGGGGTTTTCGGCGGCTGGACAAGAGCAGGGGATGAATCTGTACCTGCGGCAGGACGTTCCGGCCGGAACTCTAGTGGCCGTGAATGTTTCGGGCACGGCGCCCGCCGCTGGCGCAGCGGCGGGGTCGGATCAGGTGCAACAGGGCCGAGACGCCCCGGAAGGCGGCGCAGAGATTCAACCGGTGCCAGGCAGGCTGGACGCGATGAAATGGCCGTTGCTCGGCGGATTTGTGGTGGTGTTTGGGGCGTTTGCGTACCTGCTTTCTCGCAAGATGGTTGTGCCGGTTAATGGCGTAGAAGTCGCCGCGGTAGCCGGGGGAGCCGCAACAGGAAAGTCTAAGAAGCCGAAAGCGCAGCCCGCAGCGCCTGCGCAAGTATTACCCGCTGCACCGACGGCGAAAGCTACGAGTTTGTCGGATGTGGATGCGGCCGTTGGCACGAGCCTCGACGCGCTGAAAGAGAGGCTCTTCCGGCTGGAATTGCGACACCAGGCGGGAACGATCACCGAAGAGGATTACGCGCAGGAGCGCGCGAAAGCGGAGAAAGTCTTGCGCGACATGCTGCGAGGCTGAAAGGCTCCCCCCAGAACGCCGTCGGCCTCAGCAAATTCCGGAGAGGGCCGGTCTGAGGTTAAAGGGCTGAGGTTCAAGTCGGAATAGCAGTGGACCATTTGTCGGCACGGTCTTCGATGACACGGGATACCCCGAATTGATAGAAATACCAAAACAAAGAGCTTAGAATTGGCAGTTCGTAAGTATATGAAAACAAAGGGCGGCGTTACCAAACATCGGGGTGTGTTGCGGCCCATCGGCATCCTTGAGGCTGCCCGGTGACGGCACCGCCATTGACCCCCACAGGAATCCGCTTCGCCAACATCGAAAAACGCTACGGAACCCTTTACGCCCTGCGGCGGGTGAGTTTGGAGATTCGCCCGGGCGAATTCGTGGCGTTTGCGGGCAGAAACGGCTCTGGCAAGACGACCCTGCTGCGCATTGCCGCCCGACTAGTGCGCGCTTCTTCAGGATCAATGAGTTTTCAAGGCCCAAGTGGCGAGACGACAGATTCCGCTCCGCGAACCGGCTTTGTGGCGCATGCCACCATGGTCTACGACGAACTGTCAGCGGAAGAGAACCTGTTGCTCTTCGCCCGTTTACAGGGAATCGCGGACCCGGGAGCACGAGCCCGAGCGCTGCTCGAAGAAGTCGGCCTTTCCGAGCGGCGCAACTCCCTGGTACGGACGTTTTCCCGAGGGATGCGCCAGCGCGTGGCCATTGCGCGGGCGCTGCTGAATGAGCCGTCCGTGTTGTTGCTCGACGAACCGGCTACCGGGCTCGATCCGGAAGGCATCACCTGGCTGGCGAATACGCTCGGCCGGATGCGCGACGAAGAGCGTACCGTGCTCATGAGCGTGCACGGGGAATCGGCGATCTCGGCGCTCGCAACGCGCGCGGTCCGGCTGGAAGCTGGTTCGGTTGTCGCCGACACCAGGGCTGGGTCCGACCGGCATGCGATTCTTACCTTGGCGAGCGCCTAGATGGCAACACTGGCCGACACCACGGTGCTGCTGGGCAAGGAACTACGCACGGAATTCCGCTCGCGGGAACTGCTGACGACCACGGTGGTCTTCATCCTGGTAGTCCTCGTGCTTTTCAGCTTCACCTTTGATCCGAGCTTGGGCGATCCGCGCCGTTTTGGCCCCGGTCTGCTATGGCTTTCGTTTCTGTTCGCCGCGTCGCTGATGCTCCAGCCGTGCTTTTTGCGGGAGCAGAATAACGACACGCTAAGCGCGCTGCGGCTGTCGGTGCGTGATCCGTTTTCCATTTTTCTCGCGAAGCTAGCCGCGAACACGCTTTTTTTGTTGCTGACGGAAGTTTTGATGCTGCCGGTGTTTGCAATTCTCTATAACGTGCATATCCTGGCGGTCTTCCTGCAATTGGTGCTGGTTTTGTTTTTGGGCAGCCTGGGCGTGGCCATCCCCGGAACGGCTTTCTCCGCGATCTCGGCACAGGCGCGTATGCGCGAACTGATGTTGCCTCTGCTGCTTCTGCCTCTGCTGACGCCGGTTCTGATTGCAAGCACCGAGGCCACCGGCGCTCTGCTTGACGCGAACCCGGTGCTGCGGGCGGACGGGCTGGGGTTTTTGGTCGGCTTTGACGTAGTTTTTTTGACCGCGCTGTGGCTTTTCGGCGAATATTTATTGGAGGAATGAGAGAGAATGTATCTAACGTGCCCTGCAGATGCTTTGTCCGCGAGATGGGGACGCGCCAAGGCTCGCCCCTATGCCCATCTGCGGCTGCTCGAAGGGAGGCGCGAGTGGTGAAAAGTTCTTTCAAGGCGGCCATCCTTTTCGTTTTGATTGCCGTCACCGCGTACCTCGCGTTCTATTACGCGCCCATCGAGAGGTCCATGGGGGTCATCCAAAAGATCTTTTATCTCCACATTTCCTGCGCGTTCAGCGCGTTTGTGGCCTTTGGAACTTGCTTCTATGCGAATCTTCGATACGTCTTCACACGAGAGGCGAAATCGGACTGGCTGGGCGTGTCGGCTGCGGAAGTAGGGCTGGCCTTTATCAGCGTGGTGCTGGTCACCGGGCCGATATGGGCGCATCCGGTGTGGGGAATCTGGTGGACCTGGGATGCCCGGCTCACGCTGACGTTTGTGCTTGGCTTGCTTTACCTTTCCTATCTGCTGTTGCGCTCGATGATGGAAGAGCCGGACAAGCGGGCGCTATTTAGCGCGCTGTTCGGCATTTTTGCGTTTCTCGATGTACCGCTGGTGTATTTCTCGATTCGCTGGTGGCGCACGCAGCATCCACAGCCGGTCATTCTGGGCGGGCCGGGCTCGGGGCTGGAGCCGCGTATGCGCGTCTCCTATTTGCTCATGTGGGGCGCGCTGACCGGCCTGCTGATTCTGCTCCTGAGCGCCCGGTACCGGCTGGAAGCGTTGCGCGCCAGCGTGGAAGATTTGCGAAGGGAGGCGGAGGTTCGATGAAAAACCTGGACAGCGTGCTCGCAGCCTATCTGGCAGGCTGGGCTATTTTTTTTGTGTATTACATCTCTGTAGCGCAGCGCCTGAGCACACTGCGAGAAGAGGTCGAACGGCTGAAGGCTTTGCTGACCAAGGGGAGATAGCTTGAAGGGGAAGAAGCGCGTCGGGATTGTGCTGTTCCAGCTTGGTGGGCCGGATTCGCTGGAGGCAGTCGAGCCGTTTCTGCTCAATTTGTTCCTCGACCCGGACATCATTCCGCTTGGGCCGCTCGGGTGGCTGCGGCGTCCCATCGCAAAATGGATCTCCTCGCGCCGCTCGATTCCCGTGGCGAAGAAATATGCCGAGATCGGCGGGCGCTCGCCCATCGGAACGCTCACGGAGCGCCAGCGAGCGGCGCTGGTGGAAGCTCTGTCGCCGCATGTCGATGCTGTGGCCGTGACCGCCATGCGTTACTGGCATCCTTTGACAGGTGAAGCGGTCGAGTCTCTCGGGAAGGCAGGAGCGCTCGATGAACTCGTGCTTCTGCCTCTTTATCCGCAGTACTCGTTTGCGACAACGCTCAGCAGCCTGAAAGAATGGCGCCGCGTATACGGACAGCCGGACGGCGGGCCGCCGGAGCGTACGATTGACCATTTCTACGGTCATCCGCTCTACATTCAGGCGCTGGTCGAACGGATCGGCTCCGTGTTGCGGCAGTTCGCCGACGGCGCGAGCATTCATCTGGTTTTCAGCGCGCATGGGCTGCCGATGAGCCTGGTCGACAAAGGCGATCCGTATCCCAGGCAGATTGAATCAACGGTGCGCGCGGTGTGCGAACTGGGTGCCAGGCAATACGAGGCTTGGCCGCGGACGCATCTGCTTTGCTACCAGAGCCGCGTGGGTCCGGCAAAATGGCTGCAGCCGGCGCTCACGGAGACTATCGAGAAGCTTGGGCATGAAGGCGTCAAGGAAATGCTGCTGGTGCCCATCTCGTTCGTGACGGAGCACATTGAAACGCTTCACGAAATCAACATCGAGGCGCGCGAGGAAGCAGAGAGAATTGGAATCGAGACATTTCGCATGATGCCGGCGGTGGGAGATTCCCCACTGTTTATTGCGGCGCTCAAAGATTTGGTGTTGCGCGCCGTAGGAATCGAAACGGGCTCATCGCCTAACGCCGCTAGCATCGGCGCCAATCGGTAGTGGGACGGTTTGAGATTGGCGCTTTCTTTCCGCTCATCAATGTATGGGCTTCGTGGGCGGATTGAGGTTAAGCACTTCGCGGGCCGCGGCGGCGTCTTCCTTACGAACCAACAGTCGGAAACCGGAGCCGCTCCAAGCGACGTCAGGGCGCCAGCCGGTAGCACTGTCATCCTGGATCGTTGCGACAATGCCCGCCTCGAGCAGGGCGCCTTGCGCAAGATCCGCCTCCGCTTGTGTTCCGAATGCCTGAACCAGGACAAGCTGACTCTCGGGCGGGTTAAGTACTTCGCGAGCGGTAGCGGCGTCTTCATCGCGGACCAACACCTTGAACCCGAAGCCGCTCCATGCCAAATGATCGCGCATGCCGCCGGCGGTGTCCGCCTGGATCATGGAATCGATGCCGGCGGATTCGAGCATACTCTTGGCAAGGTCCGCCTCAGCTTCCGACCCGAAGGCCTGAACCAAAACGAGTTTGCTGTGGTCCATAAGGCCATTATATGGCAGAGCGGGATCTTCCGGCGGCGGGCGACTTTAAAGGGACAAAGGGCTAAGATACTTTTCGGGTGGCTTAAGTCGCACACCCATCTTCCGGTGGCAGGTAACGGCTCGGGCAGCAAGCTCGGGAACTTGACCAGGTTCGAGGCATCGCACGAGAGCAATACGCACTGGGACTAGCTAAAGCGCGCCCTACATCCTTGCACGATGGGCTCGATTTCGCAAAATCGGCGGAACTCAAGGTATAATTCGCGGTTAGGCCTCCGGGAATGACATCATCTACCTATCATTCGGGAATTCACAAATTTGCTGTTTTCACCGTTTGCTGGACGATCCTGCTGTTTGTCGCGGGCGCGCTAGTGACGTCAAACGATGCGGCGCTTTCCGTCATCGACTGGCCAAAATCGCACGGGTCGTGGGTTCCTCCCTTGAGTTCCTTGCAAGGAGGGGATTTCTACGAGTTCTCACACCGATTCGTGGCCGGCGGATTGGGAATCTTCACGCTGCTTTTGGCAGTGTTGCTGGTGCTGAGAGAACGCCGCGTATGGCTGCGCTGGCTGGGGGTGGTTGCCGTGCTTGGCGTTGTGGTGCAGGCTATTCTCGGTGGCCAGGTGGTGATGCAGTTGCTGCATTACTGGCTCCCGGTGATTCATGCGTGCTTCGCGCAAATCGTTTTTGCGGCGGTGCTGGCGATAGCGGTGTTTACCAGCAAATGGTGGGTCTCGGAGAGGCCTCAACTCGAAGACAAAGGCTCGCCGTCGATTCATTTTGTGGCCACGCTGAATGCCGTCGTGGTTTATTTGCAGGTGATCCTCGGGGCAGGATTCCGGCACAAGGATATTCCGATCTGGCCGCACGCCGCGGGGGCACTCGTGGTTCTTGGCACCGTAACCTGGACCGCGGTGGCGCTCAGGAGGCGGTTGGGAGCGTCTCGGGAACTTGGCGTCGCGCGGATCCTGCTCCACGCCATTTTCGGCATTCAGTTTCTGCTAGGGCTCCTGGCCTACTGGTCGCGCCGGACAACAGCGGAGGCGCCGCAACCGATGCCGGTGATGGTCTGGCTGACGGTGATCCACACGGTCGTGGGCGCAATTTTGTTTGCGTTTTCCGTGCTGGTGGTCTTAATGTGCTACCGCCTGGTGCCGCGTGGCGGGGAAGTGGCCTCGACGGAACCGCAGGTGTCTACCGGATGAGCACGATTCGCACCGCCGACCTGACCCTGGCTTCGCGTGCCAATGCTTATGTCGCGTTGACCAAGCCGGACGTGTCGCTTTTGGTGTTGATCACTACCGCTGCCGGTTATTACATGGGCGTACGCGGCCCGGTAAGCTGGCTGCACATGAGCCATGTGATTTTCGGAACACTGCTGATCGCCGGCGGAACGGCGGCACTGAATCATTACCTGGAGCGCGAGTCGGACCGCTACATGCGACGGACGGCTTCCCGGCCCTTGCCGAGCGGCGTGCTGCAGCCGGGAAGGGCGCTGGCCTTCGGAGTGGCGCTCGCCATGGCAGGCGCTGTGGACCTTTACTTGGCTGCAGGACTGCTCGCTTGCGGCCTCGGCGTTCTCACCTGCCTCAGCTACTTGCTGGCGTATACTCCTTTGAAGAAACGCACGGTTTGGGCAACTTTTGTTGGGGCGTTTCCCGGCGCGGTCCCGCCGTTGATTGGCTGGGCCGCAGCCACTGGCTCGCTGGACCGCGGAGCCTGGCTGTTGTTCGGGATCCTGTTTTTGTGGCAATTTCCGCACTTCTACGCCATTTCCTGGATGTACCGCGAAGATTACGCGCGAGCGGGGATCCTGATGCTTCCGGTGGTCGACCGGGAGGGCATTCGCACCTTCCGGCAGATCATTCTTTATGCCACGGCACTCGTGGGCGTCAGCCTGCTCCCTGCCGTGCTTGGCCTGGCCGGCGTGGTTTATTTCTTTGGGGCGCTGGTGGTGTGCACGGCTCTGGTCCAGGTCTGCCTCTGGGCCGCGAGCAACAAGACCAATGCGCGGGCGAAGTGGCTTATGCACGCGACGGTTCTGCACATTCCCGTGCTGCTCGGGTTGATGATCTACGATAAACTCCCGCGATGATCCAATCGAGCGAGATTGCTTGAAGCTGCCGGGACGTGATTCCGACAAGTCGGGAGCGGTGCATGACCGAGAACTCGTGACGGGTCACTCGTGGAAGATGAACGCATGAGGAATGTGGTAAGACCATGATTTCCAATGCAGCGCTGAATGCTTGCCTGAACGGGCTTAGCGGAGTCCTGCTGGCCTGCGGCTACGCCGCAATACGCGCAGGAAAAAAGAACGTACACAAAGTCTTCATGTTGTCGGCGGTAGGGGTATCTTCGCTTTTCCTGATTTCCTACCTGACTTATCACATTCGCGTGGGAAAAGCAGTCTTGTTTCAGGGGCAAGGCTGGATTCGACCCGCGTACTTCTCGCTGCTGACTTCGCATACGATCCTGGCAGCAGCCATTGTGCCCTTGATTACCGTGACGCTGCGCCGCGCTTGGCTCAAGCGATTTGATAAGCATCGTCTCATTGCGCGCTGGACGCTGCCGCTGTGGTTCTACGTGTCGGTCACCGGAGTGATTATCTATTTCATGGTCTATCAGATTTATGCGCCCCGGTGAGGATGTCTGCTTGACGGCGAAGGAGGAGTGAGCGAGACAAGTTAGCGTTGCTCTCCGGCACATGTCAAACAAATGACGCGTACCTGCCCCTATCCGCTCCCGCCCTTTCCTAGGAACCGTCGGAGCTATCTGCAAAGATCTATTAAAACTGGTTGTTGTTGTCGTCCTGGCGGAACCCAGGGGGAACGAGCGCGCCGGTTTGCGGGGAGCGGACAGCCTGGCGCGTGCCGGCTTTGGGGAAAACGATGTGCCAGAAGTCGGTGTTTGGCGAGCTGAACGTGATGCCGACAAAGCGCCGCTCCCGCTTTTCCCGCAGGGAAGTGACATGACACTCGGCCGATTCGGCCGTCATCTCATTGAAAATACGGATGTTCTGCCCGGGGAGGAGGGGCGTATCCATGAGCAGCAGGGCTCCGTGGGCGCTTACCACGTACGTCGCAGCCTGCAAATCAATGGTTTCGCCCTCGGGAAGGCGGCAACGCACCTTCACTGGAATCTGGAGCGGGAGTCGAACCGTGCGCCGACGTTCTGGGTATCGGGTTCTCTGCATAAAAGCGCCTTTTCGTTGGGACAGTGGGACGGATTGGATCGTTCGGAATGCTGCCATGGAAAGCCAAGAAAGGCAAGAAAAATAATGAGTTGGAACGTCTAGTACTTTGCCCGGTTTGGCCGCCATTTCACTTCGAAGTGGTGGCGGCGAGGGCATCCAGGACGGCGTTCGTGAATTGTTCCGTGTTTGCCTTCCCGCCGACGTCCTTCGTCGTAAAGATACCGTCACGGTAAGTCTTCAGCAGGGCGGCTTCAATCCTCTCTGCGGCAGCCCGTTCGCCTAGGTAATCGAGCATCAGGAGGGCACTCATCAACAGAGCGGTGGGATTGGCCAGGCCTTTGCCCGCAATGTCGGGGGCGGTGCCGTGGACGGCTTCAAACATGGCGCAATGGTCGCCAATATTGGCGCTCGGAACTACGCCCAGGCCGCCGACCAAGCCTGCAGCCAAATCGCTCATCACGTCGCCATAGAGATTGGGCAGCAATAGCACGTCAAACTGCAGAGGATCCATCACGATCTGCATGCAGGCATTATCGACGATTAACTCCCTGTACTGAATTTCGTGAAATTGCGCGGCCACGGTCCGGACCGAGCGCAGGAACAAGCCATCGGAAAGCTTCATGATGTTGGCTTTGTGGATGGCGTGAACCTTCTTGCGGCCGTGGCGGCGGGCGTAATCAAAGGCGAAGCGCGCGATGCGCGTGGAGGCCTTTTCCGTGATGATTTTCAGGCTTTCCACGACTCCGGGAACCACTTCGTGCTCGAGGCCGGAGTACAAATCTTCGGTATTTTCCCGGACGATGATCAAGTCTACGTCTTCAAAGTGGGATTTCACTCCCGGAATGTTTTTGACAGGCCGCAGATTGGCGTAAAGGTCGAGCGACTTTCGGAGCGCCACGTTCACGCTTGGCGCGCCGCCGGCGATCGCCGTGGCCATGGGACCCTTCAGGGCCACGCGGTTGCGGCGTACAGAATCGATGGCCGCTTGATTGACACGCTGGCTTTGATCGGCAGATTCATCGGCGCGTCCAGAGATTTCTTCCCACGCAATCTCGACGCCTGACGCTTCCAGGATGCGCCTGGTGGCAGTCGAGACTTCCGGGCCGATGCCTTCGCCGGGAATGAGCGTAACGTGGTGATTCATGGCTGCATCTCATTGTATGCGAAGCGTTTGCAGATGTCGAAAAGGCGCTCAAGAACTGGTGTTTTCCGCCGCAACACGAGGGGTGCGGCAGTTGCGACGTTTTGCTATAATAAGGGCAGTTGTGTTTAGCGCGGCGGCACTACCCGCGGCGCGGAGGCCGAAGGAATTATGCTTAGCTTGACGCCCGTTGCGAGTTCCAAGGTGAAAGAAATCATGAATCTGCAGAACCCGGTACCAACCGCCTTGCGCGTGGCGGTGGTAGGCGGCGGCTGCTCGGGCTTCCAGTACCACATGGCGTTCGAGAACAGCACCACCGAGGCGGACCAGATCTTTGACTTTGATGGCTTAAAGGTAGCCGTAGATCAGATGAGCTCAATGTATCTGGACGGAGTCGAAATCGATTACATCGAGACGCTCGAAGGCGCAGGATTCAAGTTCAATAATCCCAACGTGAAGAGCACCTGCGGCTGCGGGAGCTCTTTCAGCGTTTAATTTGGTCGAGGGAAGGGCCAAAAAGGCCCTTTTGCAAGTTTCTAGGCTCCTGGACGACAATGTTCAGGAGCCTTTTTTATGCCTTCGAGCGAAGCGGAGTGGGATGCCAAGCACAGCCTCGCGGCCAAGGAAGCTGCGGAGGCTCCAACCGGGATTCTGACCGAGTTGTGGCCGCTGCTGCCCACCGGCGCCGCGCTCGACCTGGCCTGTGGCAGGGGAAGAAACGCGATTTTCCTGGCCGAGCACGGCCGGCCGGTTACAGCAGTGGACTGGTCGGCGGCGGCGCTGGCCATCCTCGAAGAGCGCGCCCAAAATCTGAGAATTCCAGTGCGCCGAATTCGCGGGATGGAGAGAGTGAGGCAGGCGACGCGCCTGGGAATCGACTTGGTGCAGGCGGATCTGGAACGCGCCGAGCTCGAGGTGAATGGCTATTTCGTGATTTTGTGCGTGCAATATTTGCAGCGATCGCTGTTTCCGCAGATTTGCCGCGCCTTGCGTCCCGGAGGAATGCTGCTGTTTGAGACATACACGAAAGCGCAGCTGGATTTTTCCAGTGGTCCGCGAGATCCGGCGCACCTTCTAGACAGGGGTGAGCTCCGGAGGGCTTTCCCGGAATTGCAGACGGTTTTTTACCGCGAGCTGCGTGCGGAGCAGGGAATTGCCAGCCTTGCGGCGCGCAAGCCTCAGGGCTCGAGCCACCCGCAATGGGAAGATTAGCGAGCGTTGTTGTGGAGCGGGCACTGTTTGCAATCTCGGGCGACAGTTCGTATGCTTTAGCTCGAGCATGAAAATAGCCCTCGCTCAGTTCAATCCCACTGTCGGCGATTTTGCAGGGAATTCGTCTCGCATACTGAGCCTTTCGTCGCAAGCCCACGAGCGCGGAGCAGGGCTCGTGGTCTTTTCTGAACTCTGCCTGTGCGGATACTTCCCACTGGACCTTCTCGAGCGCCCGGCTTTCATCGAGCGAAACCACCGACAACTGAAAGAGCTCGCGGCCAAGATCCCGGTGCCGTCGATTGTCGGGTACGCGGGACGCGTGAAAAACGGCACGGGGAAGTCCATTGCCAATAAAGCCGCGCTGATTTGCGCGGGGCGCGTCGTTTTCGAGCAAAGCAAAATGCTGCTGCCAACCTATGACGTGTTCGACGAAACGCGCTACTTCCAGCCCGCGGACCGCCAGTACGTTTTTGGATTGAACGGAGAGCAGCTTGGCATCACGATCTGTGAAGACGTTTGGAACGACAAGAACTTCTGGGCCAAGCAACTGTACGAGCGCGATCCCGTCAGCGAGATCGTCCGGCAGGGAAGTACGGTGTTGCTGAATCTCTCGGGTTCGCCTTACGCGCTCGACAAGCGTGCACTGCGTTTCGAAATGCTGCGCTCCATCGCGTTAACACACAAACGGCCGGTCATTTACGTGAATCAGGTGGGAGGCGACGACAGCCTGGTTTTCGACGGTGCGAGCATCGCCTTGACGGCGGAGGGCACGGTGGCCGCGCAAGCCAAAGCTTTTGAGGAAGACCTGGTTATTTTCGATACGGCAACCGGAAAAGGCGACGTGCATGAACAGCCGCACGAGGAGATCGCTTATGCTTATAGCGCTCTCGTGACCGGGACGCGCGATTATGTGCGCAAATGCGGCTTCAAGAAAGTTTTGGTGGGTCTAAGCGGCGGCATCGATTCCGCTGTGGTTGCGGCCATCGCCGTGAATGCCCTGGGATCGGAAAATGTGCTGGGCGTTTCCATGCCTGGACCATTTTCGTCGCCAGGGAGCAAAACAGACGCGCAGGCCCTGGCAACGAACCTCGGGATCGCGTTCCTCACTTTGCCGATCACGAAAGTATTTGAGGCGTACAAAGGGGCTCTCGAGCCCGCTTTTGGCGATCGGCCCACAGACGTCACGGAAGAAAACATTCAGGCGCGGATTCGCGGAAATTATTTGATGGCCCTCTCCAACAAATTCGGCTCCATGGTTCTGAGCACGGGAAATAAGTCGGAGAACGCCGTTGGTTACTGCACGCTCTACGGCGACATGGCCGGAGGGTTGGCGGTGATTTCCGACGTACCGAAATTGATGGTGTATGAACTGGCGCGCTGGATCAACCGCGAAAGGGAAGTGATTCCCCGCTCGACCCTCGAAAAGCCGCCCTCGGCGGAACTGCGGCCCAACCAGAAGGATGAGGACAGCCTGCCTCCCTACGAGGTGCTGGACCGCGTCCTGAAGGCCTATATCGAGGATTTACGCAGCCCGCAGGAGATTGCCGACCACTACGGGTTTGATTTGAAGCTGGTGCAAGACATCGCGCTCCGCGTCGATCACAATGAGTACAAGCGCAAGCAAGCGGCACCAGGACTGAAAATTACTTCGCGGGCGTTTGGATTTGGGCGGCCGTTCCCGATTGCGCAGAAGTT
>Ga0182034_10000075_pt1 | contig 39242 bp, 33 predicted proteins | sample flu12Cox44000172_FD_125972 | JGI IMG/M metagenome (GOLD analysis project Ga0182034, IMG submission 125972) | Lab enrichment of tropical soil microbial communities from Luquillo Experimental Forest, Puerto Rico - flux4day.12C.oxic.44.000.172 | ecosystem: Environmental > Terrestrial > Soil >... | reverse complement strand
GCCACCGTGGCGCTGACCGCCCGCACGATGGAGCCCGACCCCAAGTACCGGGGCTCGCTGAGCCAGACCCGCGACGAGATCGTGGCCGCCGGTGGCCGGGCCGTCGCGGTTCAGGCGGATCTGTCCCAATCGGAGGAACGCGCAAGGCTTTTCGATGAGGTGGTCAACACGGTCGGCGCCCCCGACATCCTGGTCAACAACGCCGCGGTCACCTTCCTGCGGCCCCTCGACGAGTTTCCCGAACGGCGAGTCCGGTTGATGATGGAGATGCACGTCCTGGGGCCATTGCAGCTGAGTCAGTTGGCGATTCCCGCGATGCGCGACCGTGGTAGGGGCTGGATCCTGAACCTGACTTCGGTGGGCGGCGACCTGCCACCCGGGCCGCCGTTCTCCGAATTCGACCGCACCGCGGGCTTCGGCATCTACGGAACGGTCAAGGCCGCGCTCAATCGGCTGACCAAAAGTCTTGCCGCCGAACTCTACGACGATGGCATTGCCGTCAACGCCGCGGCGCCGTCCAACCCGGTGGCGACCCCCGGGGCCGGCACCCTGGACCTGGCCAAGACCGACACCGAGGACATCGAACTGATCACCGAGACCGCCTTCCGGTTGTGCACGGGTGACCCGAAGACCCTGACCGGGCGCATAGCACACACCCAGCCCTTCCTGGCCGAAGTCGGCTGGTCGAAGCCGGTCGACTGAATGGTCGAGCTCGACCTGGGCGAGCTGCGGCGGCGCCTCGCCGCCGCCGGCATCACCGACGTCGCCCCGCTGGCCGGGGGAGCATCGAGTCTTACCTTTTGCGCCGAGCGCGGCGGCCGGGCGGTGGTCGTCAAGGTCGCTCCGCCCGGCGTTGAGCCGGTTGCGCACCGCGACGTGCTGCGCCAGGCCCGCATCATCAAAGCCCTTGCCGAGACTCGGGTTCCGGTTCCTGAGGTGTTGTGGGAGGACGCGGGAAGTCCGCCGTTCTTCGTGATGTCCCGTGTCGAAGGCGACTGTGTGGAGCCGCTTTTCGACGGCTGCACCCCGACCAATGATCTGGTCGAGCGCTACCGCAATGCCTGCCGGGTCATGGCCGCCCTGCACAGCCTGTCGCCGGTTGCGCTTGGCTTCGGCGGTGAACCGGTGATGGACCCGGTCGCGGAAGTGCGACGCTGGTGCGACACACTGCGGACCGTTGATCCCGCGCTGGTATCCGACTGGCAAGACGTGCGTGACGCCTTGTTGGCCTGCGTGCCGACGGCTGTGGGGCCGACTGTGGTGCACGGCGACTTCCGACTGGGCAACTTGATGGCCGTCGGGGCCCACATCAACGCGGTGGTCGATTGGGAGATTTGGTCGATCGGTGATCCACGCATCGATGCGGGTTGGTTTCTGATCAACTGCGATCCGGACACCTACCAACGCGTTCCGGCTTCGGCCGGTGTGGCACCCCCGACAGGCGAACTCGTCCAGATTTACCAGCATGAGTTGGGTCGCGAGGTGACCGACCTGGACTGGTTCACTGCGTTGGCATGCTTCAAGTCGGTGGCGACATGGGCGCTGATCGTCAAGCACAACCGCCGAAGACGCTCTCCGCGAGCGGAATTGGAAGCTATGGCCGCCACGCTGCCGTGGTTGCTGGAGCGGGCCCGGTCGATAGTGGGCTAGTTCCGGTTAGTGGGTGATGCTTTCTTTGCTGCACCGGACGGATAGATTTTGGCAATACATTCCGGTGCCGCCCCAGTTGACCGATGGGCCGCCCTCGTCGGCCGGATTTACAAACAGCGCTGGAGTCTGCGTCAGCAATTGATCGATTATCCCTGGCACCGGCGACCCAAAAACGTCTGAATCCGCGCGCGCTACGCCGGTGCCGCCAACGAGAGCAATGACGCTTATTGCTCCGACCAGCAGTCCGCGAGCGCACACGTGACGTTTCATCGCCGTCCTCCCTGTCAGCCAGCAATTGTAGCCGCCTGGCAAACAAAAAATACAGGAATTCTGGACACCACGCTGACGCCCATGTCGCGTAACAGTTACGAACGGACAACAACTTTGTCGACTCGACCAGCTAATTCCGGAACTCGAATCACTCGGTGCGTACGGTATCGCGCGTGAGGCCGATAGCCATGGTCGTTCGCCGTGCTGCGGTTGTCGCCGTTTGCCTCCTCATGTCAGTGACCACGGCGCCACCCACCAGTGCTGATCCCGACGCGGAACCCGTGGCTGCTGCCGCGGCGCCACCTGCCGACGGAGCGGTGCCCTCAGGCGATCCGGTAACCCTCAACACCCCCGACGGCTGGACCCTGGACCTCGGGGCGAAGGATGAGGCGCAAGTTCCCGTGCCGCCGTTGACCACCGCGATTTCGTCTCGCGAATACCTGGCCAGCGGAACGTTCGTCGCTTCGCTGAAAGGACCGGAACAGCCTCGGGGCGAGCTCGAGGTGGGTTACGAGATCGGCTGCGGAATCGACATGAGCACGTCCAACGGTGTCACGATGGCGGGGAGCGCCGGCATCAGCCCGGGCGTCGGCTTCCCGTTGGCCGGTGGTTTTATCCCGTTAGTTACCACGCCGTTCAACGGCGTGCTCACCGTGGGGCTCAAGCCCGGCCTCGTCATCGTGGTACCGGTGGTCAAAAAGGAGTTCAAGGGTCCGAATCCCTGGGTCATGATCAGCAACTTCCACGTCAAGATCGACGGATGCGTGGGCCAGTCGTTCATCCGCTCCTACGCGACGCTGACCCGAGTGACCGATGAATCCGACGTGGTGGTGTCCTATGTCGGCGTCACCAAAGCCGTCTGACTAGCCGCGGTGGATTCCCGCCAGCTTGTCCGCGAACTTCGCCTCCGCGGCCTCCCGCAGCCGCAGCAGGTGCTCGGAGGGAAACAGGTCGGGCGCGGGCGCGCGGTCTTTCAGCAGGAGCCGGGCCAGCGTCACCTTGTGTACCTCGGTGGGGCCGTCGGCAAGGCCGAGCACGAAGGACTCCACCAGGTATTGCACGAACGGCATCTCATGAGTGGTGCCCAACGATCCGTGGAGCTGAAGCGCCCGCGACGACACGTCGTGCAGCACCTTCTGCATCATCGCCTTCACGGCCGAAATGTCGGCCCGCACCGCCTTGTAGTCGTTGAATCGATCTATCTTCCAGGCGGTTTGAAGCGTCAGCAGCCGGAAGGCCTCGATCTCCATCCATGAGTCGGCGACCATTTCCTGGACGAGCTGCTTTTTGGCCAGCACCTCGCCCTGGGTGTAGCGCGACACCGCGCGTTCGCAGATCATGTCGAAGATCCGGCGGACCAGCCCCACCGTGCGCATCGCGTGGTGAATACGCCCGCCGCCCAGGCGGGTTTGGGCGACGACGAACGCCCCGCCGCGTGGGCCCAGCATGTGGTCGGCGGGCACCCGCGCGTCTTCGTAGCGGACGTAACCCTCACGTCCACCGCCCGACGGCTGATATCCCAGTCCGACGTTGCGCATCACGTTGATGCCCGGGGTGGCGCCGGGCACGACGAACATCGAATACCGCTCGTACGGCGGCGCGTCGGGGTCGGTCATCGCCATCACGATGATGAACGACGCCATGGAGGCGAACGATGAGAACCACTTCTCTCCGTTGATGATCCAGTGATCACCATCGGCCACGGCGGTAGTGCGGAACACCTTAGGGTCGGCACCGCCCTGCGGCTCGGTCATCGAGAAGCAGGAGACGATGCGGTTGTCCAGCAGCGGCTCGAGGTAGCGCGCTTTGAGCTCGGGCGTGCCGTAGTGCGCCAGGATCTCACTGTTGCCGGAATCGGGAGCTTGCGAGCCGAAGACGATGGGCGCGCATTCCGAACGGCCCAGAATCTCGTTGAGCAGCGCCAGTTTCACCTGACCGTACCCGGGACCACCCAGACGCGGCCCGAGGTGGGTGGCCCACAGGCCGCGCTGTTTGACAATCTTCTGCAGCGGCGGGATCAACGCCTGGCGCACCGGATCGCCCAGATCGTGAGACTCCTTGACGATCAGGTCGATTGGCTCGCACTCGCCGCGCACGAACTCCTCGACCCATTCCAGTTGTTCGGCCCACTGGGGGTCGGTGGAGAAGTCCCACGACATCGGTGTCCCCTTCCGGTTCGGTCACTGGGACCACTTTTTGCGGCGTGCGGCCGCTTCGTCGGTTGCGTGCGAGATCACCTGGTTGCGGTTCTCCAGTTCCAGTGCCGACGAGAGGCTCGCGGCGTCGGTGTTGACCTGCAGCGCACGCTTTGTCAACTGCACGCCCAGCGGAGCGAGGCCCGCGATCAGCGACGCCAATTCGGCGGCGCGTTTGGCCAACCGATCGGGTTCGACGACCTCGCTGACCAGACCGCGCCGATCGGCCTCGCCGGCCGATACCGTGCGTCCGGTGAGCATCCAGTCGGCCGCGACACTGGTTCCGACGATGCGGGGGAGGTGGTAGCTCATGCCCATCTCGGCGCCGGACAGCCCGAGCAAGATGGCGGCGTTACCGAAAGATGCTTCCGCCGAACAGATCCGGATGTCGGCGGCAAGGCACAACGCAAGTCCTGCGCCGACGCACGGGCCGTTGACCGCGGCGATGACGGGCTGGGGCAATTGACGGACGGCTTCGGCGAGCGCGGCCATCTTCTCCTGGAAGCGCATCCGGTCGAGCGCCGGTGCGGTGGCCCCCGGCACGTTGGGTCCGAAGTCGCGCATGTCGATCCCGGCGCAAAAGCCGCGGCCGGCGCCGGTGAGCACGACGGCACGCACGGACTGGTCGGCAGCCAAATCGCCTAGGAGGTTGCTCAATTCGGATTGCATGACCTCGTTGATGGCGTTGAGACGCTCCGGGCGGTTCAGCCGCACAACGACGACGCCGTCGCTCGGCCGGTCGAGTTCCAGGGTGCTCGCCATCGTCATCGCCAACGGGCCCACACGTACGGCACCAACGCGCGCAGAAAGTCGATGTCTTGTCCGGGCTGGGCCTGGGCGAAGGCCTGCTCGAAGTACTCTTCGGCGACCAGCAGGATGCCCTCGGCGTACTCCCGGGTGAAGTCGATGCTGCCGTAGTCGTCCATCATCGCGCGAATGGTCCGAACCAGGTCCTCCGAGCGCTCCGACCGCTTCCTGTGCAGGTAGTCGCTGACCAGGGCACGGTCGGGGCCCCGCGCGGCCTCCATCAGGTGCACGAGCGTCAGGGTCCGCTTTCCCTCGTAGAGATCGCCGAGTATCTCCTTGCCGTACACGCGGGCGTCGCCGACCAGATTGAGCAGGTCGTCGCGAATCTGGAAAGCCGCCCCGAAGTGAAAGCCGAAGCGGACCAGGGGATTCAAATCGGCCGTCCCACCGGAAGCCACCATTGCGCCGACGCGCAGCGGGTGGATGGTCGTATACCAACACGTCTTGTGCATGATCAGCTCGAGGTAGTCCTCCGGACCCAGGCTCTCGACATTGTCGAACTGCCAGCCGACCTCGGTGGCCTGACCCTCGAGCGTGCGCATCGCCATCGTGTCGAACTCGGCCATCACCAAATCGGCGAGATCCCGGTCGAGGCGCCGGGTCGCGCGGCGCAGCACCTGGTTTGCCACGATCGCCAAGCCGTCACCGGCGTTGAGCGCCGCAGCAAGCCCATGGCTGGCCGCCAGCGTGGGACGCCCGCGGCGCATCTCGCTGCCGTCTGCGATGTCGTCGTGCACCAGAAACGCGTTGTGCAGCAACTCGATTGCCACAGCAATGCCCAGCAAGTCGTCGGGGTTGCCGCCGAACGCACGGCCGGCCGAGAGGCAAAGCGCGGGTCGCAACGCCTTTCCGGGCCGCGACGGGTACTCGCGCATCGGGCCGTACAACCACTGGACCGGCTCGCCGTCGGGCATCGCGTCGAGCATCGACCGGCGCACGGTCTGTGCCACATCGCGCAGTCGATCCTCGACGACGGCAACAAGTTCCGTCGCATCGGCGGTGCTGGTCATTCGGTCGTCGCCCGCAGCGTGAACGACACGGGCAGCCAGAGATCGGGATATCCCTCGACAAGCAGCATTCCGCGATAACGGCCGAGCGCAATATCGGGTGTCACGTTGATTTCCAGCGCAACCCCGCGACTTGACCGGCCGGGCAGAGCGAACCTTTCCGGCGCCAACCGCACCTCGTCGGCGCTAACCTTGGCGCCGTCGTGAGCGAGCAGGTCGCTGCAGCGCAGTGCCACCGGCGCGATCTCATCTTGACCGCGGTTGTGCAGCCACACCTCACCAACGGCCGGGCCCGGCCTGTCTGCCGTCAGATGTACACCGCCGGTGGCGCTTTCACCCGTCAAGTCGAATGTGGCACCGTCACCGCGCACGGCTGCTGCCCCGGGCATCGACCGCAGCAGCCGACCGAACAGTGACCACCAAGTGGTCAGGATCAGATCCACATCGCCGCCGGCGGACTCACCGTTGCGCTGCCCATTCGTGCTCGCCGCTTTTTGACCCGCGGCATTGGTTGACGTTTCGGCGATCTGCACGAATCGGTCTACGAGTTGAGCCGCCGCAGAAAATCCCCGCGCCTGGATGGCGCTGAGCGCGCGGGCATTGGCGACGGGGTCGAATACCGTTGCCCACGGTAAGTCGCTGATCGTGCCATCGTCTGTGACTCCACCGTTCACTAAATTTTTCCTCCCCGCCAATACGCCGCATATACCCGCATCACGGTATGCTAGCTGCGCAAACGCGGGCTGGAGGGCCAATGACACGACCGGCGGAAACATCCGGGACGTTATTCAACTTGCTTGCTCTTTACGCCGCGCTCGACCGGGCGGTGATCCAATCCAGGGACCCGGACATCGCGGCAATCGTCGAGGGATTTCTGCCCGGTACCACTGGGGCGAACCAAAGGGGCTGGTCGGTCGATCTGCAAAACTTTTTGCGCCACGAATTCCCGAACGTCGATACCGCGTTGTCGACCATTACCGACGGGCGATCACTGACCCTGCCGCAGCTGTCCCGGCTGGTGTACGTCCTCGGGAGCCTGCTGCATGTGCAGCCCGGTCCGGACAGGGACAACGAGCTGTTCGTGCAAGGGCTCAGGCTCGCCCGGCCGCGAACTGAGCCGGGCCACGAGCCCACCCCCGAAGCCGGCTTCGCAGGTGGCGGGCGTGACCCGGGCAGTCAACTGCTCGAGGTGCTGAGCGAGCGCTTCAACAAACGGCAGGACTGGCGTGCCGCCACCGCCCACGCCGTAGAGATGGATTGCCTTGACGCGACCGTTGCGCGCGTGCCGCTCTGCAACGCGTGCGTTGCGCTGCAGGGCGGCATCGAATGCGTCGTCGTCGACACGCGCTTCGAGGACGATTCGATCTCGATAGGTCAGGTGAAGGCGATCCTGGATCCGCGGAACTGGGACAAGACCGCCGGCGAGTTCTTCTGCCACATGCAGGATCTCGGGGTCCGCAATATGGCGCCTTACCAGGGGTGGGGACGGGTTCTCGAGACGGTAAGCGCGTCGTGCGGGTCACCCCTGCCGGTCCTGAACACCGACTTGAAGTATTACAAGGCGAACTACCCGGGCCAGGCCGTCCTGCAATACGACCTCGACGACCCGTTTCCCGGTGCCGGCGACGGTCAGGTGACCGTCGACAAGGGTTGGCTGAAAGTCGCCACGGGCACCTCGACGGACAGCAATAACGGAGTAACCGTCACCACGAGGAAAGTCGTCCACATCGATCCGCTGCCGCCGGTTGCCCAGAAGGTCTTCGTCTGCGTCATGGGGTATGGCCAGGCCGCGATGGAAATGCTGTTGGGCCATGCGATTCACCCGCCGCACGACGCGGTTGCGTGGGATGCCGCGCCGGCGCCGCTGCAGGGCGACCACGCGGCGCCGCCCGGTTCGGCGGCGGCCGCGGGGACCGGTACGGGTGGCAGCGCCGCTCCGACGACCGCGGCCGGACTCGCGGTCAGCATGCTGTCGGATTACCTCGCGGAGGTCACCAACGACAGCTCCAACCTGGCGGCGAAGTTTGCCAGCCAGCAACTCACGGTCGACGATCTCGCGACGTTCGGCGCCAAGATGGGTGCGCGGATGGTCAGCGCGCCGTGGAGATTCGTACAGGAGCTTGCCGGACTGCCGCCGCCCCCACCCGCCGGCGGCCCGACCCAGGGCGGTGCCAACCCATGACCAATTCGCGAGATGCCATCCAGCAGTTCACCGAAACCACCAACGCCGCCGTCTCGCAGGCTCGCCTGGTCGCGCAAGACACCGCCGCGCAAATCAATGCCGGTACGTACGGTTGCGAGGACTGGTGCCGGTCGATGGTCAAGCTCTTCGACATTGTGGCGCGGGGTTCGGCCACGCACTTCCAGACCGCTGTCTCCCACGGCTGCTGCGGGACGTCGTCCTGCGAAGACGGGTCGTGCGGATTGGAACCCTCCGACCAGGTTCGCGTGGACAAGGACAAGGTGGACAACGACTCCGAGCGTGCGTTTTCGATTGTTGTCCCGTTCACCCGGGTGGGCGGGACAGCGAGCATTCCGTCGAACCTGATCGCGTTCAAGCCCAACACCCTGGCCGCCGGGGCGAAGAGCTTTTCGGTTCGTCTGCTGGACGCCCAATACATCGGTGCGAGTTACACCGGAAAGGTTCGGCTGACCAGGACCGCCAGCAGTCTCCCTCCTGCAACCGTGGATCAGTTGGTCACCGTCGAGCTGTGAGCAACGACCAACCTCAGCCGACGATCGACGAACTGCTTGATCGCGCTTTCGAGGCCATCAGCCGCGGAGAACGAACCACCGCGACCACCCTTGCCGAGCAAGTGCTGGCCATCGACCGCGGGAATGTCGACGCCGAGGGGCTACTTTCTGCACCCGCCGACCAGGGCGAAATCCGCCGCCTGACGATTATGTTCGCCGATCTCGTCGATTCAACCGCGCTGTCCACTCAAATCGAACCGGAGACGTACCGCACCGCCATCGGCCGCTACAAGGAGTTGGTGCGCCAGATCGTCGACCGGTACGAGGCGCACGTGGCCTCCATCAAAGGCGATGGCTTGTTGATCGTTTTCGGGCACCCGAGGGCTCACGAGGACGACGTGCGGCGGGCGGTGCACGCGGGGCTCGACATCGCGCGGGACGTTGCCGTCCTCAGCGAACGGATACGGCAGCGATTCGGCTTCACCATCGAAGTCCGCGTCGGCGTGCATCGCGGTCTGGTCTACCTCGACCTGGAACAAGACGATGTATACGGTCTGGCCGCAAACCTGGCGGCTCGGGTTGCTGGCCTCGCACCGCCGGGCGGGGTCGTGGTCTCGGCAGCGGTCGAACGGCTCACGCACAAGCACTTCAAGATGAAACATCTGAAACCGCAACCCGTGAAAGGTATTTCGGGGGCCATCGACCACTACCAAGTCCTCGGCGAGCGGAGCGTTACTGCACCGATTTCCTTCCGGCCCGTCGTGGGCCGCGAACGTGAACTGGCGCATCTAGAAAAGAGCTGGGAGCAGGCCGGGGCCGGCGTGCTGAACACCGTCGGGCTGGCGTTTCGCGGTGAGGCGGGGATCGGTAAGAGCCGGCTGGCGGCGGCGGCGGTCGAACTGGCCGGGCGGTCGAATTCCGTGGTGATCGAGCTGACCGGATCACCGTTGCATACCGACGTCGGCCTGCACCCGGTGCGCGGGCTGCTCGAACAGCGATGTGGGATAGATCGCGGGACATCCCCGGCCGAGCGCATCGCGCGGCTGACAACCGAAGTCAGCATGCGAGGCCTTGATCCGGCGAGGATCGTGCCGCTGCTGGCGCCCGTGCTGGCCATCTCCCCGCGAGCCGGGTACGAGCCCGCCGACGGCGACGGCGACAAGCTGCACCGGCGGATTGCGGGCGCGGTGCACGACTACCTGCTCGCCTGTTTCGGTGTCGGTCCCGCGCTTGTTGTCGCGGAAGACATGCACTGGTTCGACGATGACACCACCGAGGTTGTCCGATCGCTGCTCGATGACGATTCCGGTCGGCTCCTCGTTGTGATGACCAGCCGCGAGGCCGCGTCCCCCCCGAACGGCCAACGGGTTGCCGAGTTCGCGTTGGCGCCGCTGACGGATGCGGAGAGCGACGAACTGATCGCCGCCCTGTATCCCGACCTGAGCGCCGACGGACGCCGCGCGGTACGCCGCCGCTGCGACGGGCTACCGCTGTTCATCGAGGAGATCGTCGCCAAGCTCAAGGAGCAGCCCGCCGACAGCGCGGAGTCTGCCCACGTGCCCGACTCGCTGTACGAGGCACTGTTTCCGCGACTGCGGTCCCACGACGCCGTGCGGGTCGTCGAGGGCGCCGCCGTGGTCGGCGACCCCGTCGACCGCCGCTTACTCGCGGCGGCGGTCGAGATCGATGAACCCGAGTTGGACCATGCGATCACCGAATTGTGCGCCGGGCGGGTTCTCGAGCCGGTCGGTGAAGGTACCTGGCGGTTTCGTCACGAACTCCTTCGAGACATCGCGGCCGAACTGTCGCCGCCCACTTTTCGTCATCTGATGCACAGCCGAGTCGCGGATGCACTGCTGTCGTTCACTGCCGAGGCAAACACCGATTGGCCGCTGATCGCCAGCCATTACCAACGCGCGGAGCGGTACGAGTCGGCGGCGTCGGCCTATCGGAAGGCTTCCAAGGTCGCCCGTCGCAGGGGCGCACTGCATGAGGCCCGTTCCTACCTGGGCCACGCAATTGCTCAGGTCGAACGCTTGTCGGCCGGACCCGAACGGGATCGACAGGAGATTGCGCTTCGCCTTCGGCGCGGCTTCTTGTTCTACGCGGCCGAGGGCGCGGTGAGCCAAAATGCGGCCGCCGACTTCGAACGCTGCCTGCAGCTGCGCGGAACCGAAGTCACTGACGACCTGTTCTCGATATTGACCGCGCTCTGGGGGCATTACGTGATCCGGGCCGACCTGCGCCGCGCGCAGCAGGTGCTGCAGGCCATCGACGTAGGCGTCGTCAAGGGGCGATCTTCGGAGTGGCCCACCCTCACCGCCGGATTCGGAATGGTGGCGTGGTACCGCGGCGAGTTCGACGATGCGCGACAAAAGCTGGAGACCGCGGTGTCGCAGCGGCACAACGTGGGACAGGAAGTCATGGCGGCGTGGTTCATGGCGACCGATCCGATCGCATCGATGCATACTCATCTGGCCATGGCGCGCTACATCCAGGGTGATCTCAGCGGCACCGAGGACGAATTGCTGGAATGCGCACGGCGATGCGACGCCATCGGGCTGCCTCAAGGCCCGTTCAGTCTCGCCTACGTACGACAGATGGAAGTGTTGATACGCGTCGAGTCCGGCGATCTCGATCGTGGCGCCGCGGTGGCCGCCAGCCTGATATCGGACGCGCGAAAACACGGCCTGGAATCGTGGGTGATGCTCGGCTCCGCGCAGCAAGCCGTCGTCGCGGCACTGCTGGCCATGACGACATCACCGACCGATCGAGACGCGCTGCGCGGGCATATCGCAACCGTCACCGGAATCGTCGATGGCTGGCGGGCACTCGGGATGAAGGCGATGATCACGATCTACGACGGGGTGCTCGCGCGACTGCTTCTGGCCGCAGGCCAACCCGCCGACGCCCAAGAACGGGTCGACATCGGCCTGAGGCTGGCCGAGAAAACCGGGATGCACTTCTACGACGCCGAGCTGCTGCGCATCCGGGCCCACACGCACGACGACTTTCACCAACGCCGTGACGGGCTGCGCGCCGCCATCGAACTCGCCCGTCGACAACATGCGAACATCTTCGAACTGCGCACTGCGGCAGATGATTTCGCGTTGCGAGGCGAGGAGGCACGGCAGGGACTGCGGGACAGTATCCTTCGTTTCCCAGACCGCAGCACGTGGCCGGAATTGTCGCGTGCGCGGGCCTCGCTCGGGTGAGTCGTAACGGGGGCCGGGTCGCCATCCTCGGCGGGGGTATGGCCGGGCTGTCCGCGGCCTGGCGGCTCAGCGCGCCCGGGTGGCGCGAACGCTTCGACTCCATCACCGTGTACCAGCGCGGTTGGCGCCTGGGCGGCAAGGCGGCCTCCAGCCGCGGCGCCAACGGGCGAATCGAGGAGCACGGGCTGCACATCTGGTTGGGCTCATACGAAAACGCGTTCGGGCTGCTGCGCGAGTGCTATGCCGAATTGGACCGGCCGAGGACGGACCCGGCCGCGCCGGTCCAAACCTGGGACCAGGCGCTGATTCCCGCCGACAACCTCGGGCTGGCGGAGCGGTGGGGTACCGATTGGCTGGTCTGGCTGGGCACGTTCACCCGCAACGACGAACTGCCCGGCGATCCTGGCGGCACCGGCCGGGAGATGACCGCGGTGGGATTTCTTCAGCGGGCGCTCGGCCTCGTCATCGACTTCGCCGAATCGATTCGCGATCCGCTTCCCGAAGGTCTCATCCTGTCTGGCTCACCGGATCCGCCCGCCGGCGCCGACATCGCCGGGGTCGTCCGGCGCGGGGTGCTGGCCGCTCTGCTCGCGCTGACCGAAGCCCCGCCCGCGGGCACGGCGGCGCCCGAACTGCTCGGCACCGTCCTCGACGCGATCCGCGGCGCGCTCGACTACGAGAAACGCCCGGAACACAAGCGCAGTTGGCTACTGATGTCGCTGGTCACCGCGACCGCACGCGGGATCCTCGCCGACCAGCTGATCACCGATCCCCGCGGGTTCCGGGCGATCAACGACGAAGACTTCGGCGCCTGGCTCCTGCGCCACGGTGGACACCGAGATGTCTTGGAGTTCCCGTTGATTCGCGGCCTGTACGACCTCGTGTTCGGCTATGAGGACGCCGACCCGCGTCGGCCCGCCTTCGGCGCCGGGCTGGCCGTCTTTCTCACCGGCTTGGTCTTGTTCGAATACAAGGGTGCGGTCTTCTGGAAAATGACGGCGGGGATGGGCGACATCGTGATCGCTCCCATCTACCAGGTCCTGCGGCAACGCGGCGTCACGTTCGAGTTCTTCCACCGCCTCGACGGATTGCATCTGGACGCACGGCATCAGGCCATCGACGCGATCACCATGGGCCGGCAGGTCCGGCTCGCCGACGGCATCGATCACTACGAGCCGCTCACGACCGTACGTGGGCTGCCGGTGTTCCCCGCGCGGCCGCTGGGCGACCAAGTGTCGGCTTCGGATCGGGCCCGCATCCATGACTGGCATTCACTCGAAACGCATTGGGGCCGTGAGGCAGACGCCGGGAACAGGGTTCTGCGCCGGGGTGTCGACTTCGATCATGTCGTGCTGGCCGTGTCCCTGGGAATGGTCGACATCGTCGCCAAGGAACTCGTCGCGGATCGGCCCGACTGGCGGGACATGACCACGCATGTCCGCACCGTCGCCACGCAGGGCTTGCAGATCTGGCTGCGCCGCGATGAGCCATCGCTGGGCTGGCGCGGGAAACCGGCGGTGACGACCAGCGCGTATCTCCCGCCCTTCGAGACCTGGGCGTCGATGGCACAGACCCTGTGGGCCGAGGAATGGCCAGACGACGATCCGGCGCGAACCGTCGCCTACTTCTGCGGCAGCCTCGACGCGCCGTGGCCCATCGATGAGGACCCGGCGAGCTACGTCCGTCGATGCGAGGAGCGGGTGCGCGCCGACGCCGTGAAATTCATGAACCGCGGTATCGGGCTGTGGTTCCCGAAAGCGGTAAGCGAAGCCGGCTTCGCGTGGGATCTTCTGTGCGGCCAGCATGTCAGCGTGAACATCGACCCGTCGGACCGCTACGTGCAGTCCGTTCCCGGCTCCGACCGCTACCGGCTCCGACCTGACGAAAGTGGTTATGACAACTTGGTGTTGGCGGGCGACTGGACGGACTGCGGCATGAACGCCGGCTGCATCGAGGCGGCGGTGCGCTCGGGCTTGCAGGCCGCCAACGTGCTGCTCGGTCGCGGTCGGCATTACGGGATCCGCGGTTACTACTTGCCCTGAATCTGGCGCCAACGTCGAGTTGTTGGGCGATTTCGGCGGAGTCCGGCCCGACAACTCGACGTTCAGCGCCGGCTAAGGCGGAAGGTGCGCTTGAAGCCGGCCGGCTGCGTCGTCAGCGTCACTTCGACCGCGCCACTGGGGGCGACGACGTAGCGTTCCTCGACGTCCGGCCCGTCCTTCCACCGGCCGACCGGCTGGCGACCGAGGTCCTCCCGGTCGTGCAGGGCAGGGTCGAAGGGGAACAGGACGGGATCGTACGGCGTCACGTCTCCGTCGGGGCGGCCGTCGACGAGCCGGCTGCACTCCACGAACCGGAAGTGCCCGATGTTGTGTGCCGCCCGGTAAGTCCGCCTGACCACCAGCGGGGTGCGCCCGTCCGGCGGCAGCGAGGCATCCTTGCGCACGATCGGGTCGAAGACGACGTCGGCGCCGGCTTCGGCTTCGCGGAACACGCCGAAGTGCCGCGAAAAGCGTTCGGACAATTTAAAACCGGCCTCCCTGTCGAGGAAGACCGCGAGCCCGATGGCCGTCGCCGCAAATGGGTGCGGCGAGCGCTTCACGCGCTTGTCGCCGAAGGCCGTGCGCAGCATCCGGGCAACCAGCGGGAAGCCCGCGGCCCCGCCCACCACATAGATGCCCGCCACGTCGGACCACGCCACGTGGCTGCCGTCGCGAGCCGGGTCGTGCAGGACCCGCTGCAGAAGCTCGATCGTTTTGTCGACGAGCGGCGCACATGCGGAGTAGACGTCGTCGATACCGCAGGAGAACGGGGGCCGGTCAACCTCGTCGATTCCGGCGAGGTCCACCAGGAAACGGCGCGTCTGCGCCCCGACGGCCTCCTTGCGGGTGGCGCACTCCTCTTTGAGCAGGTCGCGCGCGGCGGGATCCACCTTCCGCAGGTTCGACCGGGCGAGGACGAGGTCCACGATCGCCTCGTCGAAGTCATCCCCGCCCAGACGTTGGATGCCTTCGCTGATGACCACTTCGTTCTCTTGCCCGGTCATCTTCAGAAGCGAGGCGTCGAAGGTGCCCCCGCCGAGGTCGTAAATGAGGACGTACTCGCGTTTCGCGGTGATGGTGGAGCGGTACCGATGCGCATATTCGAGGCTGGCCGCCGATGGCTCGTTCAGCAGCGCGACGACGTGGAAACCCGCCTCGACGAAGGCGTCCAGCGTCAGGAGGCGCTGGGCACTGGAGGCATTGGCCGGCACGCTGACGGCGGCCTCGATGGTCTCGCCCGGCGCAAGGCCGGCGTTCGAGCGACGCCGCAGGTCGTTTCTCAGCTGGGCCAGAAAGCCCGTGAGGAGGTCGGCCAGTCGATGGTTACGGCCGGCCAGGTTGATTTCGGTCTGGGGTCCGGCCTCGGTGAGAAGGCGCTTGAACGATCGCAGCGCCGACCACCCCGGTTCGTGGCGGACGGCGGCGGCGTCCACACCGAATCGCAGTTCTCCGGCCGCGTTGGCGGCGACGATCGAAGGCCACGCATCGGCTCCGTCCAGGGAGACGACCGGATAATTGCCTCTGTCGACGGCGGCAACGACGGTGTGGGTGGTGCCGAAGTCGATGCCGACTCTCATCGCGCAATCTTATGACCGCGCCACGGATTTCGGCACAAACTATTTGCGTGGCGCGCCGCCCGCCCTCGTTCTCAGCGAAGGGCGGGGCAGTCAATCCTCGAAGTGGCGCTCATAGTCGCTGCGCTCAAGCCACCACTGTAGGTTGTAGGTCCCCGCTGCGATCAACACCATGACGACAGCGGTGCCGACGGCGACGACCAGGCTCACAACCTCTCCATTTCGCGTCCCATGCGGGCGCGCTCGAGGTACTCGTAACGCCTCGGCTCGTCGTCTGGCTGGGGGCGTGACCCATCCGTTGAGGTCGCGAACATTCGCCGCATGATGGCGACGAAGCGGTCGCCGATGCTCTCGCGACCCACCCCCACGGCGGTTGCGGTGCCGAACAGCACCTCCTGCGTGGTGATCAGAACCTCGGTGGATGACGCCTCGGCAGAGGGTACGGCCGACGGCGCAGCCGAGGATGGTTGAGGCATGGGCTCGTCGACGCGATCGACTGTGCTGGAGGGTTCCGTTGGTGAAAGCGACATTTCGTTTGCCTCCTGTGCGGTATGGCATCCTTGGCCGGCCAGTCGGCCGTTGGTGCAATTACGGTAAGGACCACGACCACCTGTTGGGATGCGTAGTCGACTACTCGTTTCTGCGCCTCACCTACGCGAGGAGCGGCGCCGTACTACTCATCGCGGAGTTGATACCGGCAACGATCAGGGATGCCGCGCCGATGCGGCGTGCGCATCCCATCGCTTCTGCAAGCTCCGCTCACCCGTCGTGGGGATCAGACCCGCGGGTGCGAACCGTTTCGACGACACCGGCTCGTCCTCGGTCAGCGGTCGGCCCCTACCGCGAATTACGTTGAACGCGACGATGATGCCGGCGGCGAACACGATGACCACAACCAGCGCGAAGAGGATCGACAGGGTGCCCTGGATGAAGGTGTTCCTGATGACCTCGTCGAGCTGATGGGCGTTCTTCGCCGCGCCAAATGTCGTCTTACCCGCGTTCTTCGCGGCCAAATACTGCGAGTGCTGGGTCCAGTACCCGAGTGCGGGATCGGCGGAGAAGATCTTCTGCCAGGATGCGGTCAGCGTGACGACGAGATCCCACAGGAGCGGAACTCCGGGAATCCACGCCCACTTGATCAGGCCCTTCTTGATGACGACCACGGTGACGACGGTCAGCGCGATTGCCGCGAGGAGCTGGTTGGCGATACCGAACAGCGGGAACAGCGTGTTGATACCACCCAGAGGATCGGTCACGCCCATCAGCAGGATGCTGCCCCAGGCCGCGACCACGGCGAGGCTGCAGATCCATACGCCGGGGCGCCAACTCGGGTTTCGCAGTTTGGCCAGCGGGCCACCGAAGTTGCCCAGAGTATCGGACAGCATGAAACGGTTAACCCGGGTGCCCGCGTCGAGGGTGGTCAGGATGAACAGTGCCTCGAACATGATCGCGAAGTGGTACCAGAAGGACTTGAGCCCGGCGCCGCCGAACACCCGCAGCACCTCGGCCATACCGAACGCCAGGGTGGGTGCTCCGCCGGTACGTGACACGATGGACTTCTCGCCGACGCTACCGGCGGCCTGGCTGATCTGCTCGGCGGTGGCGGGCGTGCCGGACAGGCCGAGCTTGTTGACATATTCCGCGGCGGTAGCCGCCGTGCCGCCGGTCTTCGCGGCGGGCGCGTTGAGGGCGAAGTACAGATGCTGGTTGATGATCGACGCCGTAATCAGCGCCATGATGGCGACGAACGACTCGGTGATCATGCCGCCGTAGCCGATCAGCCTCATCTGGCTTTCCTTCTCCAGCATCTTCGGCGTCGTCCCGGAAGAGATCAGCGAGTGAAATCCGGAGAGGGCACCGCACGCGATGGTGATGAACAGGAACGGGAACAGCGAGCCGGCGAACACCGGACCGTGGCCATTTGTGGCGAACTGCGAGATTGCGGGTGCCTGCATGACCGGCCTTGCGATGCAGATACCGATCGCGAGCAGCGTGATGGAGCCGACTTTCATGAACGTCGAAAGATAGTCGCGCGGCGCAAGCAGCAACCACACCGGCAGCACCGACGCGGCGAAACCATAGATGATGAGGCACCAGCACAGCGTGACCGGGGACAGGGTGAACCAGGATGCGCCCCAGGATGTTTCGGCGACCCAGTTGCCGGACGCCACAGCGATCATTAGCAACACGAAGCCGATGAGCGATACTTCGCCCACCCGCCCGGGGCGCAGGAACCGCAGGTAGCAGCCCATGAACAGGGCGATGGGGATGGTCATTGCGATAGAGAACACGCCCCACGGGCTATGGGCCAATGCCTGCACCACGATCAGCGCCAGAACCGCGATCAGGATCACCATGATTACCAGGACCCCTAGGAGAGCGGCCGCGCCGCCGGTCGCACCGAGCTCGTCGCGCGCCATCTGGCCCAGGGAACGGCCCCGGCGCCGGGTGGAGATCCACAACACCAGGTAGTCCTGCACGCAGCCGCCGAACACCGCGCCGATGACGATCCAGATGCTGCCCGGCAGGTAGCCCATCTGAGTGGCCAGCACCGGACCGACGAGTGGTCCGGCTCCGGCGATGGCCGCGAAGTGATGACCGAACAGCACCCGCCGGTCGGTCGGCACGTAGTCGGTGCCGTCGTCGAGAACCTCGGCCGGCGTGGCGTGGTCGTCGCGTGGGCGAACGATCTTCATTTCGATCAACCGGGCATAGAACCGATAACCAATGATGTAGGTGCAGATCGCTGCGACCACTAACCAGACCGCGTTCACCGTCTCGCCGCGCGCGAACGCGATGATCGCCCAGGCGAGGGCGCCGATCACGGCGATGATCCCGAAGATGATCCGGTGCCGAACGGTGATGGGGGAGCGGTCGATGATCGCGACGGGCGGCATGCCTTCGTCGGTGTGGATGTAGCTGACGTCTTTGTCGTGCTGCTTAATTGCCACGGCCAAACCCTACGCGCGCGAATCCGACACTGCTCGTTTCAACATGTTTTAAAACCGCGCTTCCATCATTACCGTGAGCTGATGCCGTTATGGCGCCTTCGTGACTACGACGACGGCGATCTGGATCACGCCATTCAGATCTGGGACCAAAGCCGGGCTCCGGGATCGGCGGAGCCGGTGTTCGCGGTCGCCGAGGTGATGGCGGCGGCCCGGGCCGGCCAGCCGGCGGTGGTCGCGGAGGTCGGCGACGAGGTCGTCGGCATGGCCGTCGCACGGACCGACGGCGAGCGGGCGTGGGTGCTGCTGGTCGCCCTGGCGTCACGGTGGCGTCATCGCGGTATCGGCAGCGCGCTGTTGGCCGATCTGGAACGACGGTTGCGGTCGGTCGGGGTGCGGAAAATCTGCGCGATCCTTCCGGAGGGCGCGACCGGCTCGGCGGCGCTGGAAAACTCGGGCTACACCCGCCGTGACGGGCTGGTGTACTACGAGATGATCGAACACCTGCGGCCCGATCAGGCCAATCTGCTCGCGGAACTGGGTGGGCGGATGCTGCCGCCGGGGCTGTGGCAGGAACTGGCCGGGATGGAGCAGGAAAAACAGATCATCGAACAGCGCATCATCGCCCCGCTGGCCCACCCAGACGTCGCCGACCGCTATGGAGTCCGTCCCCCCAAGGCGGTCATCTTGTTCGGGCCGCCGGGGACCGGGAAAACCAGCTTCGCCAAAGGTATTTCGTCGCGGCTTGGCTGGCCCTTCGTAGAGCTGTTTCCGTCCCGGCTGGCCGCGGCGGCAGACGGCGGGCTGGCGGCGTCGCTTCGGGAGGTGTTCGGAGAGCTGGCCGAACTCGATGAGCTGGTGCTGTTCATCGACGAGGTCGAGGAGATCGCGGTCGCGCGCACCGGTGCCAGCACCACCGAAACCGGCGTCACCAATGAGTTGTTGAAACTCATCCCGTCGTTTCGTGAGCACGACGGCCGTCTGCTGGTGTGCGCGACCAATTCGGTCCACTCGCTGGACTCGGCATTCTTGCGGCCCGGCCGCTTCGACTACGTCATTCCGGTCGGTCCTCCCGACCAGCCCGCCCGCATGGCAGTGTGGAAACGCTATCTCGGCGAGGCCAATCCGGGGATCGATGTTGACCGGCTGGTCGCGGCGACCGAGCTGTTCACACCTGCCGACATCGAATTTGCTGCCCGCAAGGGGGCACAGGTGGCGTTCGACCGCGAGATGGAGCGTGGCCGCGGAGACCCCGCGACCACCGAGGACTATCTGCTCGCAATCGGCGATGTCCGCCCTACGTTGACGGCCGGGATCCTGGACGAATTCAGCCAGGACAAAGCGCAATTCGCCAGACTGTAGTCCACCGCTTCGCGCGAGGGGATCAGTACAGCGAGCGCACCGCGTCGATGGTGTCGGCTTCGGCCGGGCTTTTGTCATCGCGGTAGCGCACCACCCGGGCGAAACGCAGCGCCAGCCCGCCGGGGTAGCGCGACGATTTCTGTACGCCGTCCAAGGCCACCTCGACCACCTGCTCGGGTCGCAGTTGCACCACGTAACCGTCCGTGCCGCCCACGGCGAGCTCAGTGAACCGGGCGGTCTGCCAGTCCAGCATGGCATCGGTCATGCCCTTGAAAGTCTTTCCCACCATGACGAATTCACCGGTGGCCGGGTCTCGCGCGCCGAGATGGATGTTGGAGAGCTTTCCGCGACGGCGCCCGGATCCCCACTCGACGGCGAGCACCACCAAGTCCAGCGTGTGTACCGGTTTGACCTTCAGCCAGCCCGCTCCGCGGCGGCCCGCCTGATATGGCGCTTCCGGGGCCTTGGCCATCACTCCTTCGTGGCCGGCGGCCAGGGTGGCGTCCAGGAAGTCGGCGGCCCGCGAAGGGTCCGACGTAATCAGCCGATCGACCCGGTGCACGGGCGGTACCAGCGCGTCCAGGGCGGCCAGCCGGTCGGTGGTCGGCGCGTCGAGCAGGTCGAGGCCGTCGCGGTGCAAGATGTCGAAGAAGAACACCGAAAGTGGCTGTGCGGCAAGTGCTGACGCCACGTCGACGGATCGGCCGAATCGCGACGCGGTGACCTGGAAGCGATGCGGCCGGTTGTCGGGCCGCAGCGCGATCGCCTCACCGTCGGCGATCAGGTCGGTTACCGGCAGCGCAAGCGTCGCCTCCACCACCTCCGGCAGCCGGGCGGTGACGTCGTCAAGGCTTCGGGTGTAGACCGTGACGTCATCACCGGCGCGGTGGATCTGTACCCGTGCGCCGTCCAGCTTTGCCTCGAAAATAGCTGTGCCGCCGTGCTTTTCGATCGCCTCGGCCACGCCGGCCGCGGTCTGTGCCAGCATCGGGCCGACCGGCCGGCCCACCCGCAGGGTGAACGCGTCCAGCGCCACCGCTCCACCGGATAGGCCGGCAGCCGCGACCGCGGGCAGGTCCCCGCCCAACATTGCGGCGCGTTGTACGGCGGCGGCCGGAATCCCGGTGGCCTTGGCCACCGCGTCGGCCATGATCCCGGCCAGCGCACCCTGGCGCAGCTCGCCGCTGAGCAGCCGCAGCAGAAAGGCCTGCTCGGTTTCGGTCGCGACGGCAAACAACCCCGCAACGAGTTCGGCGCGCCTCGCCTGCGCCCCTTTGCCGGACACGGCCCCGATCTCCGAGATGGTGGCATCGACACCGACGACGGTCAGCGCCGGATCCGACGCCGGCGGCGGACGCGAGCGCAGCGACGCCCAGCCGACGCCGATCTGGCGTTGGCGCAGCTCACCCGAGAGCCACGACACGATGATCGCGACCGCTTCCGGGTGGGCGGCGGCGCGGCGCAGCAGGTCGGCGATGTGGGCTACCTTGGTCAGCCGCGACGAGGTGCCGCCGACCTCAACAGACGTGGCCGCCACATCGAGAAGTAGCACGATTGTCAGCTTGGCATGGCTCGGTGACAAGTCCTCGAAGCGCACACGCTAGCGTGCTACGTAACGTTACAAATTGCAGGGATTCTGACAAGCCAAAAAAGGGAAGGTCCGGATGGAGATCAACGGGAAGAAGGTCGTCGTCATCGGCGGCGCGTCGGGGATGGGTCGTGCCTCCGCGGAGTTGCTGGCCGAACGCGGGGCGGAGGTCGCGATTTTCGACCGCGAGGGTTCGGACGGGAAGGAGGTAGCCGAGGGCCTCAATGGGGGGCGCGGTGCGTTCTACCCGGTCGACGTCACGGACTACAAGGGAACCGAGGAAACATTGCAAACCGCCGTGGACAAGCTGGGCGGCCTGCACGTCACCGTCACCACCGCCGGCGGCGGCATCGCCAAGCGGACGCTGACCAAGTCCGGTCCCCACGACCTCGAATCCTTCCAATCCGTGATCGACCTCAACCTCATCGCCACCTTCAACATCAGCCGGCTGGCCGCGGCGCACATGGCCAAGAATGAGCCCGAGGACGAGGAACGCGGCGTCATCATCAACACCGCATCGATCGCGGCCTTCGAGGGCCAGATCGGGCAGGTCGCCTACACCGCCGCCAAGGCCGCGATCGCCGGCATGTGCCTGACGATGGCCCGTGACCTGGGGTCGATGGGGATCCGGGTGCTGGCCATCGCCCCGAGCCTGTTTTTGACTGGGCTGACTTCGATGGTTCCCGACGAGATGGCGGCCACCCTGACCCGCGACGCCGCCTTCCCCAAGCGGATGGGCCGGCCCATCGAGTACGCCAAGCTGGTGGCGGCCATCGTGGACAACCCGATGCTCAACGGCCAGTGCCTGCGGCTGGACGCAGGACAGCGATTCGCGCCTAAGTAAAGAGCCGCGCCGCCTTCTCCCGTCGGCAATAAGTACACTCTTTAGGCAGCAATCCCGGCGCGAGGAGGGCCCTCATGGGTATCGCACTGACCGACGACCATCGCGAACTCGAAGAGGTGGCCCGCGCGTTCCTGACCTCACAAAAGGCGCGCTGGGCGGCGCGATCGCTGCTCGACGCGGCCGACGAATCCCGGCCGCCGTTCTGGCACAACCTGGTGGAGCTCGGCTGGCTGGGACTGCACATCGACGAAGAGCACGGCGGCTCGGGCTACGGGTTGCCCGAACTCGTGGTCGTGATCGAAGAGCTCGGCCGGGCGGTGGCCCCGGGACCGTTCGTGCCCACCGTGATCGCGTCGGCGGTGATCGCCAAAGACGGCACCGCCGATCAAAAGTCGCGCCTGCTGCCCGGGCTGATCGACGGAACCGTCACCGCGGGAATCGGTTTGGACAGCCAGGCGCAGGTCTCCGACGGCATCGCCGACGGCGACGCCGGAATCGTGCTGGGTGCCGGGCTCGCCGAGCTGCTGCTGATCGCCGCCGGTGACGACGTGCTGGTGCTGGAACGGGATCGCGACGGCGTGTCCGTGGACGTGCCCACCAACCTCGATCCGACCCGGCGCTCCGGACGCGTCCGGCTGCAAAACGTGAGCGTCACCGCCGACGACATCTTGCCCGGAGCGCGGGAATCGGCGCTGGCCCGTGCGCGGACATTGCTGGCCGCGGAGGCGGTGGGCGGGGCGTCGGACTGCGTCGACGCCGCCGTCGCATACGCCAAGGTGCGCGAGCAATTCGGCCGTACAATCGCCACTTTCCAAGCCGTCAAGCATCATTGCGCGAACATGCTGGTGGCCGCCGAGTCGGCGACCGCCGCGGTGTGGGACGCCTCCCGCGCGGCATCCGAGGACGAGCGGCAATTCCGGCTGAGCGCCGCCGCGGCGGCGGCGCTGGCGTTCCCGGCCTACGCGCGCAATGCCGAACTCAACATTCAAGTGCACGGCGGCATCGGCTTCACGTGGGAGCACGACGCGCATCTGCATTTGCGGCGGGCGCTGGTGATTGCGGCATTGCTCGGCGGTGACGCACCGGCCCGGGAGGTCTTCGACCGCACGGCGACCGGCGCTGTCCGCGAAAACAGCCTGGACCTGCCGGACGAGGCCGAGGAACTGCGCACCCGCATCCGCGCCGACGCCGCCGAGATAGCCGCCCTGGACAAGGCGGCGCAGCGCGACAAGCTGATCGCGACCGGATACGTGATGCCGCACTGGCCCAAGCCATGGGGCCGAGCGGCCGATGCGGTAGAGCAGCTGGTGATCGAGGAAGAGTTTCGGGCGGCGGGCATCAAGCGCCCCGACTACTCGATCACCGGATGGGTGATCCTGACGCTGATCCAGCACGGAACTCCTTGGCAAATCGAGAGATTCGTGGAGAAGGCGCTGCGGCAAGACGAGATCTGGTGCCAGCTGTTCTCCGAACCCGAAGCCGGGTCGGATGCGGCATCCGTCAAGACCCGCGCGACCCGGGTCGACGGCGGCTGGAAGATCAACGGGCAGAAGGTGTGGACCAGCGGGGCACAGTACTGCAGCCGCGGCCTGGCCACCGTGCGTACCGACCCCGACGCCCCCAAGCATGCCGGCATCACCACGGTCATCATCGACATGAAGGGCCCGGGCGTCGAGGTGCGGCCGCTGCGTCAGATCACCGGCGGCTCGGAATTCAACGAGGTGTTCTTCAACGACGTATTCGTTCCCGATGAGGACGTCGTCGGGGCGCCCAACTCCGGATGGACGGTAGCGCGGGCCACGCTGGGCAACGAGCGGGTCAGCATCGGCGGCAGCGGTTCGTTCTACGAGGGTTTGGCGGCCAAACTGGTGCAGCTGGCTCAGCAGCACGCAGATCGGTTGGCGGGCGCCGAAGTCCGGGTCGGGTACTACCTTGCCGAGGATCACGCGCTTCGGCTGCTCAACCTGCGTCGTGCTGCCCGCAGTGTTGAAGGGGCGGGCCCCGGCCCGGAGGGCAACGTCACCAAGCTGAAGCTGGCCGAGCACATGGTTGAAGGTGGCGCGATCTCGGCGGCGCTGCTCGGGCCCGAGGTTGCGCTGACCGATGGCCCCGGCGCGGTGGTCGGCCGGATGATCATGGGCTCCCGGGGAATGGCGATCGCCGGGGGCACCTCCGAGGTGACCCGGAATCAGATCGCCGAGCGCATTCTCGGCATGCCGCGCGACCCGCTGATCAACTAGGTCCCGTTCACAGGGCGAGCAGACGCAGAATCGCACGAAAATGTTGGATTTTGTGCGATTCTGCGTCTGCTCGCGAGCGGGAGGTGCCCCCAGCTCGCGCCAATCAGGCCGGCGCGAAGAAAGGCGCGCCGCCGCTGCCCTTATCGGGCTGGATCATGACGGCCATCCCGCACCTCACCGAATCCGGTTCGCAGTCAACGATATTGGCGGCCACGCGCAGCCCGCTCTGCTCGGCAAGCTCGACGAGGGCGATCACGTATGGGGTCGGGATATCCGGGTTATACGGGTGGTGGTTGACCGTATAGGTGAACACCGTGCCGCGCCCGGATACCGGCCGCGCCACCAGTGGGCCACCGCAATCTCGGCATTCGCCGGTCGCCGGATGCACCCAGCGCGCGCAACCGTCGCAGTGTTCGATCAGCACGTCCAATACAGTACACTCTATTATTTCGGCGTGGGGAAGGGGCGGTGCATATGACGTACTTCGAAAAAGACGCGATCTTGTCCGGAATCGGCATCTCGCGAATCGGGCGTCGTACCGGCATTCCGGGCTCGGAGCTGACCATGGAGGCGGTGCGGGCCGCCATCGAGGACGCCGGCCTGGTGCCCGCCGACATCGACGGGATCGCGACCCTGGGCGACACGCCAGCCGAAGAGGTCAACGCGACACTGAAGATTGAGGCGGCCGACTGCGGGGCCGGATTCGGCACCGGCGGCCTGCTGAGTCCGGTGATGTGGCGTGCCGCGCGGTCGCCGAGCGACGCGTCCGCCATGCGGTGGTCTACCGGACGATCCAGATGCTCGGCGGCACGGTCCCGGTAAAAGGGGAAGCGAACTCCCCAGCCCCGCCGCTGGCGCGCATGTTCGATGCGCCCGAGGGTGCACCGCGGCCGGCCGTGGGCGCGATGGACGATATCAACGATCTGGTTGCGGCCCATGCTTATTCGGCCGCGAACTGGCTGGCGCTGAACTGCCGTCGCCACATGGAGCTGTACGGAACTACCAAGGAACAGTTGGGCTGGGTGGCGCTCAACGGCAGACGCAACGCCGCCTTGAATCCCCTTGCGGTCTACCGCGAACCGATGACAATGGCCGACTACCTGGGTGCGCGGCCCGTGTCGACGCCCTTCGGGCTGCTGGACTGCGATGTCCCCATCGACGGCTCCATCGCGGTGGTGGTCTCGCACGCGGAGTACGCTTGCGACTGCCCGCACCGCGTGGTGGCAGTGGAGGCGATCGGCGGATCCGACGGTGCCGGAGGCTGGTTCCATCGCGACGACTACCCGAAGATGGCGATGTCCGATGCGGCGGCACAGATGTGGTCGCGCACGCAGTTGACGCCCGCCGACCTCGACCTCGCCGAGTTGTACGACGGTTTCACGTTTCTCACCCTCGCATGGCTGGAAGCCCTCGGAATCTGCGGCGACGGCGAGGCCGGACCGTTCGTCGAGGGCGGCGCGCGGATCGCCCGCGACGGCGAACTGCCGCTCAACACCTACGGCGGCCAACTCTCGGCCGGTCGCATGCACGGCTACTGGGCGCTGCATGAAGGGTGCTTGCAACTGCGGGGCGAGGCGGGGGAGCGCCAGGTGGCCGAACGCCCAGAGGTCGGCGTGGTTTCCGTGGGCGGTGGGCCCGTTGCCGGATGCATGTTGCTCACGTGTTGAGATAGCTTGTGGCAGAGCCTAGTCCGCCGGAGATCGGCGGAACGGAAAAGCTGGCTTCGAAGGTTGCCCGCCAGATTGAGGCGGACATCGTCCGCCGCGGCTGGACCATCGGCGAATCGCTGGGCTCCGAACAGGCTCTGCAACAACGCTTTCGCGTGAGTCGATCGGTGCTGCGGGAGGCCGTCCGCCTCGTCGAGCACCACCAGGTCGCCCGGATGCGCCGCGGACCGAACGGCGGGCTGCTGATCTGTCAGCCCGACGCCGGTCCCGCGACCCGCGCCGTCGTCATCTATCTCGAGTACCTGGGCACGACCCTGGACGACCTGCTCAACGCGCGCCTGGTACTCGAGCCCCTGGCGGCCTCTCTTGCCGCGGAACGGATCGACGAAGCCGGCATCGACCGGCTGCGAGCGGTGTTGCACGCGGAGGAGCATTGGAAGCCGGGATCGCCGCCGCCGCGCGACGAGTTCCACGTCGCGCTCGCGGAGCAATCAAAAAGCCCGGTCCTACAACTGTTCATCGACATCTTGATGAGGCTCACGACGCGATACGCCCTACAGTCACGAGCCGACTCGGCAATCGAGGCCATCGAGGCGGTCGACCAGATGCATCACGACCACTCGCAAATCGTTGCGGCGGTCACCGCGGGTGATGCCGCGCGGGCGAAGACGCTCAGCGAACGACACGTCGAGGCGGTGACCGCCTGGCTGCAGGAACACCACCCCGGCGACAGGGGTCGGCCGCGCACGCCGCGCCGCCTGCGCCTCAACGGTGACGCACCCCGCGGCAAACTCGGCGAGATGCTGGCGGCCACCATCGGCGACGACATCGCCGCCAGCGGCTGGCGGGTCGGCTCCGTCTTCGGAACCGAGACGGCGTTGCTGGAGCGCTACCAGGTTAGCCGCGCGGTGTTCCGGGAAGCGGTGCGGCTGCTCGAATATCACTCGGTCGCGCAAATGCGCCGGGGGCCTGGCGGCGGCCTGATCGTCACCAGGCCTCAGGCTCAGGCCAGCATCGACACCATCGCGCTGTACCTGCAGTACCGCAAGCCGCGTCGTGAAGACTTGCGCTGCGTCCGGGATGCCATCGAGATCGACAACGTCGCCAAAGTCGTCAAGCGGCGCGCCGAGCCCGAGGTGGCGGCGTTCTTGGAAACCCATGCTTCCGTGCTCGGCGGAAACCCTGCAGAAACCGGCGGGGACGTGCGTACGGCCGCCGTCGAGGAGTTTCGGTTCCATCTAGGACTGGCGCAATTGGCCGGCAATGCGCTGCTCGACCTGTTCCTCCGGATCATCATCGAGTTGTTTCGCCGGCACTGGTCCAGCACCGGGCAGGCACTCCCGACGTGGGCCGACGTCGTGGCCGTCGAGCATGCGCATGTGCGGATTCTTCAGGCTATCGAGGCCGGCGACGACAGCCTCGCCCGCTATCGCATCCGTCGTCACCTGGACGCCGCGGCTTCCTGGTGGCTCTAAGCCGAGTGGTCTGCGTCGCATTCGCGTGGATGTAACTTTCTCGCGCGCGTAACGAAGGTGCTTATTGGGTATGGCAATGGGGAAAGACGACGGCCGGTCCAGCAGGGGGTTGGCGATAGTGATCGAGAGCGAGAGCGCTGGAATGCCGGGGGGATTAGGTGGGACCGCCACCGACCATCCGGGTTTCGTGCATTCCGCGCTCCTTTACCACTCGCAGCAGGAGTGCCTGGACCATGTGGTGCGCTTCGTGGGCGACGGTTTGGCGAGGGACGAGGCGGTGCTCGTCGCCGTGCCGGGCGACCAGCACGCCTTGCTGCACGATGCGTTGAGCGGCGCGGGTGGCGGGTTCCCGGCCGAATTGCGAATGGCCGACATCGCCGAGGTGGGCCGCAACCCGAGCCGGTTCATGGCAATGGAGGGTTCCTTCGTCGAAGAACACCACGATCGACGGGTACGGATCGTAAGCCAGCTCGCCTGGCCGGGGCGCACCGAGGACGAGTTCGTCGCCTGCATGGAGCACGAAGCGCTGCTCAACGAAGCCCTCGAGGGATACCGGGTGACAGGGTTGTGCCTGTACGACGCGAGCCGGCTGGATGAGAATCTGCTCGCGGACGCCCGCGCGACCCACCCCTTGCTGTGGAGATGCGGTGCGCTGCACCCCAGCGCCGAATACGCGCCGGATGAGGTCGTGGAGCGCTGCAACCAGCCACTACGGGCTAAGCCGGGGGCCGTCACGTACATGGTCAGGAAGTCCGCGGACCTTCGCCCGGCCCGGTCGTTCGCCGTCAACTACGCCGGCTGGGTGGGACTGTCCCGGGATGGCATCGAGGATCTGCAACTGGTCGCCACCGAGCTGGCCACCAACAGCTTGATGTATACCGATGGGGCGTGCCAATTGGCCTTCTGGCGGCAAAACGACCATCTGGTCTGCGAGGCGCGCGACACCGGACGCCTCGGTGACCCGCTGGTCGGGCGCCTGGACCCCGGCCCGAGCGGGCCCGCCAGCCGCGGGCTGTTTCTGGTCAACGCCATATCGGACTTGGTGCGCACACACACCACGTCAACGGGAACGACGATCCAGGCCTACCTACGGTTTGACCCGTCGCCCGGGCCGAACGGCTAACGCACAGGCGCGACGCGTCAATCGCTAGTCCACCGGATAGTTCACCTGTGGCGCCGTGCCCGCCCGGTCGTCGTGGCGTTTTCAGCCATGCTGGTGGTGGTCTCGCTTGCTGCCTTCGTAGGGAAATTGCGGTAACGCCGACGCCGCGAGCCGTTGGCACCGTGGCGAGCAGCATTTCTCGGTGTAGCGGGGAAAGCACAGCGCACGAAATGGACTTGCATTGCCGCGGCACGAAGTCTAACGTCGGCCCTCGTGCGTCTTCTTGCCGTAGTAGCCAGCACCCGCAGCGGGGTCTGATCCAGACCGACCCCCCGCTGTGGGTCGGAAGCTACTACCGTCGGTCGCTCCTATTGATCAGAGAAGACCGACGCCATGACAATTCTTTCGGACCGCCAGTGCGTCGCCGCCGCATGGTTCGGCCATCACTTCGGCGCCGCGTTGCCGCGCGGTCTGCGGGAGGAAGCCGACGCGATGTCCTGGGAGAACTTCGTCGCGACTTATAGCCACACCGCCGGCCCGCTCCGGCTAGGGCATTGGGCCTGCACGGACACCGAGCGACCCGCGGGGCGGCTCGGTCCGGAGGCTCGCAACTTTCGGGCCACGATCGCCGTGGGCGATCACATCAGCACCTCTACCACGGCGGCGAGCGGTCCGATAGCCGCGCTCACAGCGATGCTGCACGACCGGGGCGTCACACTGGAGACGTTGACGTTTCATCAGATGCGATCGGCCGCCACCACCGCCACTTTTATCCGCGGCACCAACGGGATTCGCGCCGAATGGGCGATGGGCTGGTCGGAGGATCCGACGCAATCCGCGTTGCGCGCGGTGATCGCCTGCGCCAACCGACTGCTCGCCTGATTCTGCGTCTGCTCGCGGAAAAGAGCCAGAAGACTAGACCGGGCGCAGCACGATCGGCATGCCGTCCATCGGGATCGGCATGCCGCCGTAGTCCCACACGGCCTGGTACCCCGGGCGGGGCAGTTCGAGCTGATACCTGCGCAGCAGGCGGTGCAGGATCGTCTTGATCTCCAATTGCCCGAACACCATCCCGATGCACTTGTGGGCGCCGCCGCCGAACGGCGTGAACGCGTAGCGGTGTCGCTTGTGCTCGTTGCGCGGCTCGGTGAAACGGTCCGGGTCGAATTTCAGTGGGTCCGTCCACAATTCGGGCAGCCGGTGATTCATCCCCGGGTACGCGATGACGTTGGTGCCCTCTGGGATGTAATAGCCCAGCAGGTCCGTGTCGCGCACCGTCCGCCGCATGGCCCACTGCACCGGCGTCACCAGCCGGATCGACTCGTTCATCACGAGGTCCAACGACTCCAGCTTCTCCAGCGAGTCGATGTCGAGCGGACCGTCGCCCAGTCGGTCGGATTCGTCGCGGCAACGCTCCTGCCACTCCGGGTTGGCGGCCAGGTGGTACGCCATCGTCGTCGCCGTCGACGTCGACGTGTCATGCGCGGCCATCATCAGGAAGATCATGTGGTTGACGATGTCCTCGTCGGAGAAACTGTTGCCGTCCTCGTCCTCGGTTTGGCACAACACGGACAGCAGGTCGTTGCCGTCCTTCCCGCGTTGTTCCTTGACGCGCTCGCGGAAGTAGTTCTCCAGCAGTTCGCGCGCCTTGAGGCCTCGCCACCAGGTAAACGGCGGAACGCTGGTGCGGATGATCGCGTTGCCGGCGCGGGTGGTGATGGCGAACGCCTTGTTCACCTTGGTCACCAGTTGGTGGTCGGTGCCCGGTTCGTGGCCCATGAACACCATCGAGGCGATGTCGAGGGTCAGCTCCTTCATCGCCGGATAGAGAAGGAAGCGCGCGTCGTTGACCACCCAGTCGTTGGCGACCGTTTGCGAGACGACCTTGTCCATCTGCTCGACGTAGGAGACCAGCCGGGACCGGACGAACGCCTCCTGCATGATCCGCCGGTGGAACATGTGTTCCTCGAAGTCGAGCAGCATCAGCCCGCGGTTGAAGAACGGCCCGATCACCGGCACCCAGCCCTGCTGCGAGTAGTCCTTGTTGCGGTTGGAGTAGATCACCTGCGCGGCATCGGGGCCCAGCGCCGCGACGCCCGGCAGGACCGGCGAGTCACCGAATACGACCGGGCCCTTGGTGTTGTAGAGGAACATCAGATAGTCCGGTCCGCCGCGCAGCATCTCGATGATGTGCCCGATGACCGGCAGCCCCGCGTCACCGACGACCGGCTTGAGCCCGCTGCCCGGCGGAGGGTCGGCGAGCGTGTGCTCCGGAAACTGGGTGTTCAGCAGCCTGTGTTCGACAAGGCCCATGCCGGGGAAGTTGTTGATCGACGGGGTGAGCCGGCGCCGCGCCTGATCAAGCAGGTAGCGCGGGGTGCTGATCGTCGAGGCCATGGACGCTCCTTTGCGAACCCGGGACGGGTGACAGCGGTCACTGATCGATATCCTTCGGGACAAACTTGACGGCTGTCAAGTTTGCGTGCATGGTCAGATGCGTGAGCAGCCACGCGGCGGATCCGCAGCCCGGCGAGCCGGCCACGAGACGACGTGGCGACAAGCATCGCCAAGCGATCATGCAGGCGGTGCGTGACCTGCTGCAGGAAAAGCCGTTCGCGGAGCTGTCGGTGAGCACCATCAGCCTGCGAGCCGGTGTGGCCCGGTCCGGTTTCTACTTCTACTTCGACTCGAAATACGCGGTGCTCGCACAGATCATGGCCGACGCCGCCGAGGAACTCGAAGAACTCACCCAGTACTTCGCCCCCCGCCGGCCGGACGAGTCGCCGGAGCAGTTCGCCAAGCGGATGGTCGGCAGCGCCGCCGCCGTCTACGCGCACAACGACCCGGTGATGACGGCTTGCAACGCCGCCCGCCACACCGACATGCAGATTCGCGAGATTCTCGAGCAGCAATTCGAAGCGGTGCTGCGCGAGCTCATCGGCATCGTCGAGGCCGAGATGAAGGCCGGGACCGCGAATCCGATCAGCGACGATATCCCGACCCTGGTGCGCACCCTGGCGGGCACCACCGCGCTGATGCTGGGCGGCGAGCCGATCCTGGCCGCCGGCGGCGACGTGGAGCGCGGGGTGCGCGTGCTCGAGCAGTTGTGGCTGAATTCGCTCTGGGGCGGCGGCCGAAGATAGCGTTACCGCCGGTATCGTCACGACCATGGCACCGAGGCTTTCTGGGGCATCTGGGCGGTATTTCGCGGGGAAGCGGTGTCTGGTCACGGGTGCCGCGAGCGGCATTGGCCGCGCCACCGCGTTGCGGCTGGCCGCGCAGGGCGCCGAACTGTATCTGACCGACCGCAATCCGGACGGTCTGGAATTGACCGTGGCCGACGCCCGCGCGCTGGGCGCGCAGGTGCCGGAGCACCGCACGCTGAATATCGCCGACTATGACGAGGTGGCGGCGTTCGCCGCCGACGTCCACGCCGCACACCCCAGCATGGACGTCGTCATGAACATCGCCGGAGTCTCGGCCTGGGGCACGGTCGACCGGCTGACCCACCATCAGTGGAGCAAGATGATCGCGATCAACCTGATGGGTCCGATCCACGTCATCGAGACGTTCGTCCCGCCGATGGTGGCGGCCGGCCGGGGCGGCCATCTGGTCAATGTGTCGTCGGCGGCGGGGCTGGTCGCACTGCCGTGGCACGCCGCCTACAGCGCCAGCAAGTACGGGTTGCGCGGCCTTTCCGAGGTGCTGCGCTTCGATCTGGCCCGGCACCGCATCGGGGTGTCGGTCGTGGTGCCGGGTGCGGTGAAGACCCCCCTGGTCAACACGGTCGAGATCGCCGGCGTCGACCGCGAGGACCCCAGGGTCGCCCGCTGGGTGGACCGCTTCGGTGGTCATGCAGTGTCGCCGGAAAAGGCGGCCGAGAAGATCTTGGCCGGCGTGGCGAAGAACCGATACCTGATCTACACCTCGCAGGACATCCGCGCGCTGTATGCGTTCAAGCGGCTGGCGTGGTGGCCCTACAGCGTGGCGATGCGTCAGGTCAACGTGGTGTTCACGCGCGCGCTTCGGCCCAGCCCGGCGCCATTACTCCGGCATGGCCAGTTCGAGTCGCACCCCGAGTAGCCGAACCGGCCGGTCCAGCTCGAAGAGGTCCAGGACGCGCAGGGCCGCGGCGATGATGGTCTCGGCGTCGGTAGTGGGCGCGGCCAGCTTGCGGATCTTGGTGCGGGTGTAAAACGTCGCGGTGCGCACGGTAACCGCCACGCGAGTGACGATCCGCCTTGCCGCCAGTACGTCATCCAATGCCTGCCGAGCCAATTGCATTACCGCCGAATCCATTTCGGCCCGATCGGTGAGGTCGCGCGGAAAGGTGACGACGTGGCTGCGGGAGCGCGGGATCCAGGGTTCGGCGCTGACTTCGGTGTCGCCACCACCCTTGGCCAGCAGCAGCAGCCAAAGGCCGGTGCGCGGGCCGAACGTGGAGGTCAGCAGTTCCGCATCGCAGTGCGCAAGCTCCCGCACCGTTGTTATCCCAAGGCCCGCAAGTTTTTTCGCCGTCTTGGGGCCTACACCCCACAGCGCGTCCACCGGACGGCCCGCCATCACGGTCATCCAATTCTCGTCGTTGAGCGCAAAGATCCCGGCCGGCTTTGCGAAGCCGGTGGCGACCTTGGCCCGCTGTTTGTTGTCGCTGATGCCGACCGAACAGGACAGCCCGGTTTCCGACGAGATGACCGTTCGGATCTGTTCCGCTACTTCGAGCGGGTCGGCTGCCGTCACTGCGACATAGGCCTCGTCCCAGCCCCAGACTTCGACAGGGTGTCCCAGGTCGCGCAACAACCCCATCACCTGGTCGGACGCGGCGTCGTAGGCGGCCGGATCCGACGGGAGGAAGGTGGCGTCGGGGCAGCGGCGGGCGGCGGTGCGCAACGGCATGCCCGCATGCACACCGAATTCCCGTGCCTCATACGAGGCGCAGGTGACGACCTTGCGCGGCTCGGTGGGATCACCGTTGCCGCCGACGATGACCGGTAGCCCGGCCAGCTCGGGGTGGCGCCGCAGCTCGACCGACGCCAGGAATTGGTCGAGGTCGACGTGCAGTACCCAGGTGGTCACCGTCCGCACAGCTTGCGCGCCAGACTTTCCCACGCGTCGCCCAAGGTCTGGAGGGTGTGACCGCCGTCGCTCAATTGATGCTCGACGTAGTCGGGGTCGAGCAGGGCCAGCAGCGCGTCGGTTTGCACATCAAGGTCGCCGGAGGTGTGTGCCGACTGCAAGAGCACCCGCACGTGAGTGCGCTGCACCGCGGCCGCCCCAACGTGGCGGGTGTGCGGATCACGGTTGGCCGCCGACAGCAGCGCGTGGTGGGTATGGACGAAGCCGATCCGCTCCCGGCCGAACGCCACCAGTCGATCCATCGGTGGCGCGTCGGGGCCCAGCGGCGGCGGACCGAACAGGAATGCCTGCTGGCTGGCCCGTTCGTCCTCGTCGAGCAGCACCATCATCAGGCCGGCCCGGCTGCCGAACCGGCGGAACAGCGTGCCTTTGCCGACGCCGGCGGCCGCGGCGACGTCATCCATGGTGACGGCCTCCGCGCCGCGCTCGGCGACCAGGCCGCGTGCCGCCTGCAGCAAGAGCGCGCGATTGCGCGCCGCGTCGCCGCGCTCCTGCGGAGCGGACACCGGCAATTCGCCCAACCGCTCGACACCGCTCACATCTGCACTTTAACGCGGCCGGAATAAATCGGACTACAGTCCGTTTAAGTCATGCGAGGATGTAGACCAACAACCGAAGGGAACGGAACAGTGCCAGACTCCGACATCAAAATCTTGGTCCTAGTGGGCAGCCTGCGTGCGGCGTCGATCAACCGCCAGGTCGCCGAGCTGGCCGCTGCGGCGGCTCCTGACGGCGTCACCGTCACGATCTTTGAGGGGCTGGGTGAGCTGCCGTTCTACAACGAGGAAATCGACGACGCGATGAACGCCGACGCCCCGGCGCTGGCGCCGGTAGCCGCGCTGCGCGCCGCAGCGGCCGACGCGGATGCCGCCCTGGTGGTCACGCCGGAGTACAACGGGAGCTTTCCGGCGGTCATCAAGAACGCGATCGACTGGCTGTCTCGCCCGTTTGGCGACGGCGCTCTGAAGGGAAAGCCGTTGGCGGTGATCGGGGGCTCCATGGGCCAGTACGGCGGGGTCTGGGCGCACGACGCTACCCGCAAGTCGTTCGGGATTGCCGGTGCTGACGTGATCGAGTCAATCAAACTGTCCGTGCCGTTCAGGACTTTGGAAGGCAAGGCGCCCGCGGAGGACGCCGAACTCTCGGCGAACGTACGTGACGTCGTCGGCAAGCTCGCCGCCGAAGTCGGCTGAACTCGTCGCCGGCGACCAGCAAGGTTCCGACCAGGGAGTAGCCAAAGCCGCCAGCTTCATGCTGGCGGCTTTGCTGGTGGTGGCGCGCGAGAGGATCGCAGCGGAGCTGTCGGTGGCCGGTGGTATACCGATGCGCATGGGTGACTCAGACACAGGTGTGATGTGCGACACGCCGAACGCGTATCGCAGTTCGTCCGAGACAGGGCTTACCACCAGGGAATTTCAAAATTGTTATTCAGAACATCTTGTATCTAGAGATCTTGTCAGCCACTAGGTGTAGTGTTTCGAGCACCGGCAGATCCAGGATCACCGCGCCCGCCGGGCAAGGTGATCGTCCCGGAATCGGCTTGAAGATGTCTTGGAGAAGTTGGGCCAGGTCATTCGACCCCGACAGCCGCGCGACGGGAATCTTGGGGCTTGACGGGCCGCTGAACGTAGTACCGAAGTAGTTGCCAGACCGTAATGAGTTCCTCACCTCCCGCAAAGGAGCGGCATTCCAGATGAGCATCACCGTGTACACCAAGCCGGCATGCGTGCAGTGCAGCGCCACCTACAAGGCCTTGGACAAGCAGGGCCTTGCGTACGAGAAGGTCGACATCACACTGGACGCCGAGGCCCGCGACTACGTGATGGCGCTGGGTTATCTGCAGGCCCCCGTGGTGGTGGCGGGGAACGACCACTGGTCGGGTTTTCGTCCCGATCGGATCAGGGCGCTCCCGGGTGCCGCGCTGAGCGCGTAGCCGAACGGACGAAGAGTAAGGAGGGTTGCGGTGCCATGGATGTCATGGATGTCACTGGACGCAACCTTGTGTATTTCTCCAGCGTGTCGGAGAACACCCACCGCTTCGTGCAGAAGCTGGGTGTTCCCGCCACGCGGATACCGCTGCACGGCCGCATCGAGGTCGACGAACCGTACGTGCTGATACTGCCGACGTACGGCGGCGGCCGGGCCACTCCGGACATCAACGACGGTGGCTATGTCCCCAAGCAGGTCATCGCCTTTTTGAACGACGAGCACAACCGGTCGTTGATCCGCGGCGTCATCGCCGCGGGCAACAACAACTTCGGTGCGGAATTCGCCTATGCGGGCAACGTGGTGTCCCGCAAGTGTGGCGTTCCGTACCTTTACCGCTTCGAACTGATGGGAACCCCGGACGACGTGGATGCCGTCCGCGCGGGCCTGGCTGATTTCTGGAAGGAACAGACGTGCCACCAACCGTCGCTGCAGAGCCTGTAACCGCCGGCACGCATGTGTTGCCCGACGAAACGGACTATCACGCGCTGAACGCGATGCTGAATCTGTACGACGCCGACGGCAAGATTCAGTTCGACAAGGACCGCGAAGCCGCCCACCAGTACTTCCTGCAGCACGTCAACCAGAACACGGTCTTCTTCCACAACCAGGACGAGAAGCTCGACTACCTGATCCGCGAGAACTACTACGAGCGTGAGGTTCTCGACCAGTACTCGCGCAACTTCGTCAAGACACTGCTGGACCGCGCCTACGCCAAGAAGTTCCGGTTCCCGACGTTCTTGGGCGCGTTCAAGTACTACACCTCCTACACGCTGAAGACCTTCGATGGGAAGCGCTACCTGGAGCGCTTCGAGGATCGGGTCGTCATGGTGTCGCTGACCCTGGCCGCCGGCGACACCGCACTGGCCGAGAAGCTGGTCGACGAGATCATCGACGGACGGTTCCAGCCGGCCACCCCGACGTTTTTGAACTCGGGCAAGCAGCAGCGTGGCGAGCCAGTAAGCTGCTTTCCAGCGGGAACTCCAGTGGATACCCCCGACGGACCAAAGGCGATCGAGACTCTACAGGCGGGTGACCGAGTCCTCTCGCACGACGGGTCCTACGCTGTGGTGGAAACTGTCGTTGAGAGCCCGAATTGCCAGGCTCTGGTATCGATCTCGCACTTCGGGCACAAAGAGCCGATCCGATGCACTCCGGAACATCCGATCCTCGTGTGGACGACGCGTGAGGTCGGGAGTCTCATCGACGGCGATGGCGCCGATCCGTTCAATGGATTCGTATGGCTAGCTGCCAAAGACGTTCACCCTACGGACTTCATCGTGACAGCAGCACCGCTCGAGGAACGCGAGCGGCGCGTCTATGACTTGATGGAGCACGTCGGCCCAGGTGTTCACGAAGAAGTGGACGGACTGATCCGCAAAGTGAACTCCGACTTGAAGCACCGCAACAAGCAGCGGCACCGGATCGGCTTCGTTTCGGTGAACCGTTATGTCGAGGAATCGTATGACTTAGGCCTCATTCTGGGCTGGTATGTATCTGAAGGCCACATCTCCAAGCGGACAGGTTCACTAGTACCCAACGGTGTTCACTTCACAGTTGGCGCGCACGAGATCGAATACCAGCAAGAGTTGGCTGCAGCATTCAAGCGCGTGTTCGCGGCTGATCTTGCCGCGCATGAGAACGCTTTAGACCACTCGGTTCGCATGGTGTGCAACAGCAGGATTGTGGCGTCGCTCATTCTTTCCATGGCTGGAACTGGATATGGCTCGAAGCGATTGTCCCAAGAAGTCTTGACGGCTGATGAGGAGTTCCAGCGTGGACTGCTGGCCGGATTGTTCCGCGGGGACGGGTGCACCACCACCGGCGGAATGATGCTCGACCTGGTAAATCCGGAGTTAGTCGATCAGGTGCAGCTGATCCTGCGCCGTCTGGGGATCGTTTCTATCGTTCGCCAGTACGTCAATCGTTCCGGCAATGTGACCGGTCAGGTATTCGTTCCCGGGTTGCCCGGCACGAATGAAGAGTTCATCTTCGATGTTGGCAAGAACTTGCACAACTACGTGGGCCGAAAAGGGTCGTCGCGCACGACGTACCAGGTTGTGCACGGGCACCATGTGTACGGAATCCGCGAAGTGGTGCGTACGCAGGAAATTCCGGGCAGGGTGTACAACCTCCATGTCGAGGGCATGCATACGTACACGATTCGCGGCACGGTCGTGCACAACTGCTTTTTGCTGCGCATCGAGGACAACATGGAGTCGATCGGGCGATCGATCAACTCCGCGCTGCAGCTGTCCAAGCGCGGCGGGGGAGTTGCGTTGCTGCTGAGCAACATTCGCGAGCACGGCGCGCCGATCAAGAACATCGAGAACCAGTCCTCGGGCGTCATCCCGATCATGAAGCTGCTCGAGGACTCGTTCTCCTACGCCAACCAGCTGGGTGCGCGCCAGGGCGCCGGCGCGGTGTACCTGAACGCGCATCACCCCGACATCTACCGCTTCCTGGACACCAAGCGGGAGAACGCCGACGAGAAGATCCGGATCAAGACGCTGAGCCTGGGAGTGGTGATTCCCGACATCACCTTCGAGTTGGCCAAGAAGAACGACGACATGTACCTGTTCTCGCCCTATGACGTCGAACGGGTCTACGGATTGCCGTTCGCCGACATCTCGGTGACCGAGAGGTACTACGAGATGGTCGACGACGCGCGGATCCGCAAGACCAAGATCAAGGCGCGGGAGTTCTTCCAGACGCTGGCAGAGCTGCAGTTCGAGTCCGGCTACCCGTACATCATGTTCGAGGACACGGTCAACCGGGCCAATCCCATTGAGGGCAAGATCACGCATTCGAATTTGTGCTCGGAGATCCTGCAGGTGTCCACGCCGTCGTTGTTCAACGAGGACTTGTCGTATGCCAAAGTCGGCAAGGACATTTCGTGCAACCTGGGTTCGCTGAACATCGCCAAGACGATGGACTCGCCGGACTTCGCCCAGACGATCGAGGTGGCCATTCGCGCGCTGACCGCGGTAAGCGACCAGACACACATCACCTCGGTGCCCTCAATCGAGCAGGGCAACAACGATTCCCACGCGATCGGGCTCGGGCAGATGAACCTGCACGGCTACCTGGCCCGCGAGGGCGTCTTCTACGGTTCCGAGGAAGGCGTCGACTTCACCAACATCTACTTCTACACGGTGCTGTTCCACGCGCTGCGGGCCTCGAACCGGATCGCCATCGAACGCGGCACCCACTTCAAGGGTTTCGAGCGCTCCAAGTACGCGACGGGGGAGTTCTTCGACAAATACACCGAGCAGGTGTGGGAGCCGAAGACCGAGAAGGTCCGTCAGCTCTTCGCCGATGCGGAGATTCGCATCCCGACCCAGGACGATTGGCGACGGCTGAAGGAGTCGGTGGCCGCACACGGGATCTACAACCAGAACCTGCAGGCGGTGCCGCCGACCGGGTCGATCTCCTACATC